>Ga0310691_10001413_pt1 | contig 36681 bp, 55 predicted proteins | sample 176DNAGHGlowgp2_FD_203887 | JGI IMG/M metagenome (GOLD analysis project Ga0310691, IMG submission 203887) | Sheep rumen microbial communities from Palmerston North, Manawatu-Wanganui, New Zealand - 1766 DNA GHGlow gp2 (v2) (version 2) | ecosystem: Host-associated > Mammals > Digestive system >... | reverse complement strand
ATAAAAACGGCGGACGGCGACCTGGAAAACGAGCGCCGGGCCACTCTGGACGCCATCCTGGAAACGGCGGGAGAGGACGTAAACCGCTGTGTATGCTGCGGGCAAATCATCCCGGAAGGCCGGATGGTGTGTCCAACATGCGAAAAGGGAGAGGAGAACAATGTGGACGCTGACCATATACCGCCGTTTCTTCACGGAATCGGATTGCTACAAAAGCGGCGCAAAGATCACGCCCGCGGGCGTGCAGGTGCACAGCACCGGGGCAAATAACCCATATCTGCGGCGCTACGTTCAGCCGGACGATGGCCGCCTGGGCGTGAATACCAACGGAAACAGCCACAACAGGCCCGGCGGGGATGTATGCGCCCACGCCTATATCGGGAAGCTGGAAAACGGCGCCGTGGCCGTGTACCAGGCTTTGCCGTGGGACGTGCGCTGCTGGCTATCCGGCAGCGGGCCCAACGGAAACGCCAACCGCAAAGGGTACCTGGGCTTCGAGATATGCGAGGACGCGCTGACAAACCGGGAATACTTCGCGGCGGCGATGGAAAAGGCGGAAATGCTGACGGCCTACTGGTGCCAGGAGTTCGGCATCAGCCCGGACGAGGCCGTGCGGGATCACAGGGAACTTCACGACCTGGGCCTGGCCAGCAATCACGGCGACATCACCGCATGGCTGCGCAAGTTCGGGGAGAACATGGACAACTTCCGGGCCAACGTAAAAAACTTCATGGCGGGCGGGATCAGCGTCCTATACATCGACAGCGGGGAGGAGAAGGGAATGTTTCAGGCGCGCGCTATCAACCCTGGCACCTATCTGAATATACGAAAGGGCATGGGCACCAACTACGCGGCGGTGGGCAGCATCCCGCGCGGGGCCATCCTGGACGTGCTGGAGGAAGCCACCGGGGACTGGTGGCGGGTGGAATACAACGGCGTGACGGGCTACGCTATGGCGCAATACCTGGAAAGGATCGGAGCCCAGGACGCGGGAGAAGATGCACAAAAGCCGGAAAATGTGACCATCCCGCGCCTGAAACTGCTGGAGGTTCAGGCTTGCCTGAACGACTGCCAAAACATCGTGAAAAACTATCTGCAATGAGAAAGGGAGAAGATACCATGAAAAAGCTATTCTGTTTTCTGCTGGCCGTGCTGCTGGTGCTGACCGTGACCGTGGAGGCGCTGGCGGACGAATCGCCCTGGGGTGTTCAATGGCTGCCGGAAATCTGCGAGGCGGACGAAGCGGTGCCCGTCACCATTGAGAAGATCATCCCCGTGGGCCTGGGGTGGGACAGCGTTTTCCACGATGAAACCATAGACGCCTATATATCCGTGCCACATGAAAACAACATTTTCGCCGTGGTACTGACGGACGGCTTCCATTTTATCCACGGAAGGCTGGAGGAGATCGGGGAGGGTATGCTGTTCGTGACGTTCAAAACAGAAGAAATCAGGCTGTTTTTGAATAAAGGCGCATACCTGATTCTTGTCGGGTGTACTGAATAGGAGAAAGCGAGGGGAAACAGATGGACACAAGCGTGGTCTTGAGCATCGCGGCGGTTTTGGTATCGCTGATCGGGCTGCTGCTGAACACCAGAAAGGATACCCGGAGCGACGCGGCAGGAAGCGCACGCATGGAAACGAAGCTGGACGGCATTTCTTCCGGGGTGGAGGACATCCGGGTGGAAATCCGCTCCATGCGCGGGCGCGTGGATGGCCTGGCGGAGAGGATCAGCGCGGTGGAAAGTAGCTGCAAGAGCGCGCACCACCGCCTGGATCAAATAAAAATGCACCCGCCCGATTAAAGGGGCGGGCGAAAAGAAAGGGGAGAAAGAAAATGGAGAAGCAGAACAGGCTGAAATCCTGGGCCCTGTGGACGAGCATCGCCGCGCTGGTGGTGTTCTGCGCTAAGCAGTTCGCCGGGCTGGACATCGGCGAAACCGTGAACGGCCTGCTGGACGTGCTGCTGCCCGTGCTGGTGGGTTTTGGCATTGTCAACAACCCCACGGACAAGTACAACCTGTAAGGCAAAAGAAAGCCCTGGGCATCGCGCCCAGGGCCTTCTTTTTATACCGCTATGGTATAGATCACGATCCGAGAGTTCGGATGTGTGACAAATGGTGCACCACCTGTCACGTTATCCGAACCCGGCGGGACGGGTGGCAGATCAAGGGCTTCGAGATCGGAGAGGGGGACGCGGCTGTTTCCTTCCACGCAGTTTATAACAATATGGGCGTAACCATCATAGACATAAACGGCATTGAGGAAGGTATCAAAAAGCTGCTTCCGGCGGTGAGGATCGGCCAGGTTATACCGGGCCATTTTATCCAGGAAGAACAGCACCCGGTCACGGGTGAGGAGCTGGGACTGGGAGAATTTCAGCTTGTCAATGGACAGACGCAGATCGGCGGCGACATCCTCCAGGGCTTTCAGGCGGACGGCGGTGGAGCTGTTCCAGATACCGGATTCAATGGCGGAATTGACATTATCAATCTTTTTTTGAGTTTCCGTGAGTTCCTTTTCCATGGAGGCCAGGGGGCTTTTCTTTTCTTCCTCCCGCTGGGCGGCAATTACGGCGTCGGCTATTTTTTCCCGTTCCGGGCCTGTGAGGCAATGATCCACGATGAAGCGGAGGACGGCGTCCTCCAGGTATTCCTTCCGCAAGGATTTTTTATTGCAGCCCTTCCGGGATTTATGGCCCTGACAGGTATAATAATAATGGGTGGCCCCGGTTTTGGATGTGCCGGAATCGCCGATCATGGCAGCCCCGCAATGGCCGCAGAACGCCTTCCCGGTCAATAGAAAATCTGTTTGGCCCTGTTCTACGTGGCGGCCTGTTTTTTCCTTCATGCGCTGCGCTGCCTCCCATTCCTGCGGCGTGATAATGGCGGGCATACCGCCGGGGACGCGGACATCGGCCCAAATATAGGTGCCTATGTACCGTTCATTTGAGATCATGCGGATAATGGATTGTGGGGAAAAGGCACAGCCCCGCACCGTTTTCATACCCGCGGCGCTTAATTCCGCGGCGATGGTGGCGGCGGAAAAGCCCTGGCCGTACCGGGAGAACACGGAGCGCACCACGGCAGCCTCCTCCTGCTGGAGGATATAGCGGCCATCCGGGCCGCGCCGATACCCATAAATGGGGCATCCGTTGGAAATGCACTTCGCGGCATTGTCGCGGTGGCCGCGGGTGACATTTTCGGAAAGATTGCGGCTGTACCATTCGGCGATAGCTTCCAGCATCCCCTCCGTAAGCACACCAGCAGCCCCGGCAGGGATGGGCTCCATGGCATAAACCACCGAAACCCCCAAGCGGCGGAGCTGGCCTTTATAGAGGGCCGCCTCTTCCCTGTTCCTGCCGAACCTGTCCACTTTCCAGGTGATGATGGTATCAAAAGCGCCCGTTTCCGCTGCGGAGAGCATCGCCAGGAAATCGGCGCGGGCGGCGGTATGATGAAAGCCGGACTTTGCGTGATCAGCGTATTCATGGATGAGGGTGTAGCCTTCCCGATCCGCAAAGGCGCGTATATCCCGGAGCTGCTGTTCGATGCTGACATCCCGCTGCCCGGCGGAGGAGTACCGGGCATAGGCCACCGCCGTTTTCGGGCGGCAGGCCGCTTTTTTCGTTTTGCGAATTGCTATCACCTTCTACCGGAAACATGTCATTGTTTTTTATCCAAAATCCAGTTATAATACTACCAAGGAGGATGAGAGTATGGAAAACATTATCTGGTTGATTCTCTTCACCTATCCGGGTGCTTTTACCGAATTTACATACTTTTTCCTATCAAAGGACAGGGATTTTTACCATAAGCCGGAGGCTTATTTTCGCACAGCACGCATCTTCTTTTTTAGCGCAATAATTACCTTGGGATGCCTGAGGTTTTTTGGGGCAATTCATCACGGGCCGTTGAATCTTTCCAATGCCGTTATGTTTCTAAGCAAAGATAATTATGCTATTCATTTTGCAATCGTTTCTTGCGTGGCCAGCATAGCCTTTGGTTTCGTTTGGTACAAAATTAGATCACGCATAGAACGAATTCAAAACCAGTGGAATACAAAACATGGGAAAGCGAGGCGCGGACCGCGCAAACAGGTATGGAAAAGTATGCTGGCTGACCCTGACACACCGCAAACAGACTTTGTGGCAGAAATATACCATGATGGGAAACTGATACGACGCGGCTTGGTTTATCACATGACAAATGACCCGAAAGAAGACAATTCCATAGCGCTTATACAGTGCGAACTGGTAGAAGAAGTGCTAAGCACAGAGAATCAGGCTGCTATAGGCGACCCGATGATCTCCTATGTTGATATGGAAAGGAACAACGAAATTATTCTGCGTGACGGAACAAAATTCGTTGAGTGGCTGGCAGGAGAGACGGAAAAGCAATCCTAATCCTTTTTGGCAGGAACAGGTGAAGAAGTTTTTTTTGTTTTTGATGTGGTTGGCTTTGACGTTGTCGGCCTCGTTGGAACTGGCTTTGATGGCCTTAACGTAGTAGGTTTCACTTTATGAGTCGTCGTGATACTGTCACGCACTTCCTTATGAGAGATGATTTTCTTTTGAAACATGGGATCTGGCTCTGACATCATGTTGCTCCTTTCTGTATAATTTTGTGCATTTATTCTTTTTTCGGCGGTGGAGTGGAGGGGGCTTGTGTAGTGGGTTTTACTTTGGGATTGAGAGGCGTTGTGTCGCCAATTATTACTTTGGTTTCAGACGTGCCGCTTTGGGCTTTCTCTTCGGGCATATTTTTCTTCCTTTCCTTCACCATCCGGGTGCAGCCGGGTGGTGTTTTTTCTTTTTGGCATACCCGCCTCCGAACGATATTATTTCAAATCAGCCGGATTAACGTAATATCTAACATGATTCACGATCACCTGCGAATATTCGCCCACAAAAGAAATAAGTTGGACTGTTTCCGGTTTGCTTGTTTTCTTGTATTCTATGGGATTTTGAGAATAGCCGTAAAGCATCGAGCCTTCCTCTAACTGGGCTGTAGGTAAATCGCTATAAGGCGTATATTCTACAAGATAGTTTGCATTGATCCAGCCCGTAAGCTCCCCGGTTTCCACCTTCCAATATTTATTTTTCTTTTCAACCACAAGAACGGATGAACCCGCGAGAATATCGGCGATGCTATCATCGTTTTGACCTGCTGAAAGGGGAGCGAAATTCCCGGATTTTGGAAAGACAAAAGCAAAAGAATAGTTTTCATAATCGCGGAATTTTATATCAGATGTAGGGACAGTTACGCGAATTTTTTTCAAATCCTTGCTATCCCAAATATTCATATAGCAAGCTTCATTTGCGATAAGGGTAGAAACGGGATCAATTGAAACAATCCGCCCAGGTTCTTCAGGATGATCAGGAAGTTCCGCATATATTGGCTGCAAATATTTTTTTGCGGCTTTTGTTCCACGGTGATATGTTCCATCACCATAGAAAGTATAACGGCCCTCAGATGTTTTAACGGTCTTTGATTCATTGTTACGGAGCTTGAAATCCGGGCCACCTTCCACGCTGAAAACGGCGATACTGTTTGAACCTATTTTGCTGAGAGAATAAGCAACATCAAGGGCAAGGGCGGAGGAAAAAAGAGACAGAACGAGAACGGCCACCAGAATAGAAGCAAGCACCTTTTTCATAGATCATTCCTCCTGTTTGTTATTGGTCATCGTTATGGAGATAAGTTATCCTGCCGACTGTGTGGAAGCGTTTTCTTTGGCTTCGGGCATATCAAGAAGTTTTCTGACAGCTGCCTGGATCGCAGGATCAGCGGCATGATAAGCCGACAAGAGAAGCCCGTCGTCCTCGTCCTTTAAATAAACTTCAAGGCCGTTTTCTTCAAGTAAGGTGGACATGCGGCAACCAAGATAAAAAGCTATTCGTTCAATGGCATCGGCACGGGGAAATTTTTGACCATTCACCCAGCTTGAAACCGTGCCAGTAGAAACATCGAGATCGCGGGCCATATCAACCTGGGTCTTTCCCTGATGCTCAAGCAAATACAAAAGATGATTTGCGAAAATATCACGAACCCTTTTGTCCATAAGAAATTCCTCCCTTTTCTATCCTTCATTATATATTCTAAAAGAAAGAAAAGCAACCCCAAAGAAAAGAAAAATTCACTTTTAGTATTGACAATTCACTTTAAGTGAATATAATAGTACACAGAGCCACATGAGAGGAGGAAGAAAACATGGAATATCCGCCCAAAATCAGCCTTGCCGCCGCAAGAGTAAATGCGGGGTATGAGCAGAAAGAAGCCGCCCGCTTGCTGCGGGTAACACCACCAACGCTTCGGAGCTGGGAACGTGGGGACACGGCACCGGACTATTTGAAGGTGGAGGAAATCCAAAGTTTGTACAACTACCCGAAGGATTATATTTTTTTCGGCAAGCGTTCACTTTAAGTGAATTTTAGAGGAGGAAATGATGAAGGAAATAGAAAACCGCGCCAAGAGCGAGATCATGGCGCGGATTGAAAGGAATTTCAAGGAAAGCGCAGAGGCTAACCCTGAATACGAAAGCGCTGATGCCCAGGGACAAGGGGAACAAGCAGCGCAAGAACAGATTCAACGGCTTTTAGATCGGATTCGGAAGCATTGAAAGCCTTGCTGGATAAAAGCGGGTTATGCAATTCTTCCTGAAGCTGCAAGGACTGGATTTCCAGGCAGTAGCACATGTTTTCAACTTCGCCGCGGGTGTAGCCCTGCTGTCCTTCTTCAATACGGCCAGAAAGCAGCACGAAGTTTCGGATGGTGCGGGGGGTAGCTTCATCCCCCATCCATGCGCAAGTAAGGGCAATAGCATCCAGGAGCACCGATACCTGGGAAGCTGAAAGATCGGGCAAAGAGAGCAATTTTTCCATACAAATACCACCTTTCGGCAGTCATTGTACCACAAAGGACGGAAGAGAAACAAGAGGAGGAAGGAAACCGTGGAAATTTGGCAGTTTATTGTGATCGGCCTGGCGGCCATCGGGGCCGTGTGGCTGCTGGCAGAGCCGGAAACGCTGGAGGAGCAGGCGGAGCACCTGGAAAAGGAACGGGCCAGGAAGCAGAGGAGGGCACAGGCATGACAAGGGAAGAACTGGGCGAGATCGCCGCAAAAAACGATATGACATTCGATGAGGCTGTAGGCGCCATCCTGGCCAACATCAAGGAGCCTTTTGTGGTGGCCTGCTTCGACATCATCAAGGCGCAGAAAAAGATGCGGGAGGCGTTACAAGAATGAGATACAGGATCGCGGTGAACTTTGGGCCGTACCGCTTCACGGCAGACTGTGACAACGTGGCGGTGGCCTTCCGGCACGTGGAGGCCCTGATCCTTTCCCCCATGTACGGGGGAACGCCGGAAGGCAAGGCGGAGGACTGCGCGGACTGCCTGCTGGCCCTGGCGGACATCGCCGAGCGTCGGACGGCTTTCTTCCAGATGGGGCCGTTTCGGGTGGAGGCCATCCGGGAAGGGAGGCGGCGCGGGTGAAGCAGTACGACGGATTTGTGCTGAAGATCGGCGGGAAATATGTGGGCGCCATCCTGGCGAACGGACACCCGGAAAAGCCCGTGGTGTACTACATGGACGACCCGGACAACGCAAAAACATGGAAAACACCGCAGGCAGTAAGGAAGGCCAGGGCCCGGATCGGAAAGGGTGGGGACATCCTGATCTATCAGCAGGAAGGCCGCGGTCGCCGGATCATGGGCCACCTGGGAAAGGAAGGGGAGGAAGCATGAAAAACGTGATTGTGACCTATATGGCAGAAGTGCAGAAAAACGGCGTGCCAGAGCAAGAGGAAGCGGCCATGAGCATCCAGGTGGCCGACGGCGTGGCGCTGGTGCTGGCAATATCGAAAACGGCAAGCGAAAAAATCGGCTTGCAGATGCAGATCGAGGCCATTCTGACGGCCAACGAGCTGCTGAAAGGGCGCAGATACGTGACCGGGAGCATCAAGCGCTTCCGACTGGCCGACGGGAGGACGCCATGAGCGTGAAGGATATGCGGCAGGGCCGCTCCTACACAGCCATGGAGCTGGTGGAACACCTGAGGCAGGTGGCGCAGGTGGGCATTGTGAACCACAAGAAGGACACCGACATGCTGAGACAGGCGGCGGACATGATGCAAAAACTGGCAGAATACAGGATCAATCACCTGCCACCGCCCACGGATCGGGACTATGCGCTGCTGCTGGAGGAGTGCACCAACCGGGGCGCGCGGATCAAAGAGCTGGAAAGGGAACTGGAACGATTGAGCCGCCTGGACGACTACGACCAGAAACGGCACAGCGGGCTGCTGGAGGAATAGCATGGACGAGATCAAAGGCCAGATGATGATGGGCGACGTGGCCGCCATGGTGGAGGAGCACCAGGAAAAGCAGTACCAGGCTTTCGTGGACAAGTTCAAGGAAGCGAAAACCACGGACGACTGCTACACCCCGCCGGAAATCTATGACGCCATCGCGGAATGGGTGGCGGCGGAGTACCCGCAATTTGAAAGGGAGCGTTTCCTGCGGCCCTTCAGGCCGGGCGGCAACTACCAGGTGGAGGAATACCCGGACGGGTGCGCGGTGGTGGACAATCCCCCATTTTCTATCCTGGCGCAAATCGTGGACTGGTATCTGGCCCGGAACATCCCGTTTTTCCTGTTCGGGCCCACGCTGACGCTGCTGGGCTTGATGAAAAGGCCGGAGCGGAAAGGGAAAATCTGCATTGTGCTGATCGGCGCGCCGATCATTTACGAAAACGGGGCCGACGTGCAGACCAGCTTCGTGACCAACATGGACAGCTACGCCGTGCGCATTGAGGCAGGGCTGCGGGCGACCATTGAGGAGATCAGCGAAAAGCTGCGGCGGCGGGTGGTGAAGGAGCTGCCGAAATACACCTACCCCATGGAAGTGCTGACCGGGAAGGACTACCGCCTGGCGAAATACGGCCAAACGCTGCGCATCCGGCATGAGGACTGCGTGAGCGTGGACACCCTGGACGCACAGAGGGCCACAAAGAAAAGCATTTTCGGGGGCGGGCTGCTGCTTTCAGAGGAGGCCACGGCGGCAAGGATCAGGGCAGAGGAGGCCACGGCGGCAAGGATCAGGGCAGAGGAGGCCGCGGAGCGCGAACAGGCGGCCCAGGGAAAAGGCCCGGCAGGCGGCGTCCAATGGGAGCTATCAGCCCGGGAATGGGAAATCATCCAAAACATGCGGGGGGGGGGTATGCTGAATCGGCAGCGTGAAAAACCGCCCGCGGAGCAGGCGGAAGGGCAAATGAGCTTTTAAGGGAGGAAGGACAATGGGAAACCATTTCCCGCCGCGCGAAGCCGTGGAGCGCCTGCGCAGGGAATATCCAATCGGCGCCCGCGTGGAGCTTGTAAGCATGGACGACCCATACAACCGCAAACTAAAACCCGGCGACCAGGGAACCGTCATTCTGGTGGACGACGCGGGCACCGTGTTTGTGACCTGGGACTGCGGAAGCGGCCTGGGCGTGGTGTATGGGGTGGATCGCATCAAGAAACTGTGACGGCACCAATCAAGGGAGGAAACGAGCATGAAAGCACTAAAGGCAATCAATGACATTGTGGCGGATAAGCTGACCTGCATGGAGCAGGGGGCGCTGGCGCGGATGCTGGAAGCGTGCCAGGAGGAGGAAGGGACGGACGAAGCCTGCTGCATGGCCTACACCGGGGCCGTGGACTTCCTGTGGATGGCCTTCCGCATATCCGACGGAGAAAAAGAGAAGCTGCTGGAGCTGGTGTACGGGGAAGGATGGTGGAAGCCGTGAAACCGCAAAGGCTGGAAATAGAGGGCGAAACATTCAAAGACCTGCGCGAAAAATTCAATTATATATTGAATCTGGCACTGAACAAGATGCAGCGCATGGGCATCAACGAGGGCACCGTGACGGCCAAAGTGGACATAGAAACCACGGAAATAGACGAGGGCGACGGCATGGCGTGGAGGCCGGAGTTCAAATGCCAGGTATCTGTGGCCCTGCCGCTGAAAGGCAAGATCGCGGCAGGCGTGCCCAACGGCCTGAAAATGGTACGCGACCCGAAAGGCGACGGCTTTATCATCGCCACGGAGCAATACACCTTCATGGACATGTTGGAGGATCGGGAAGATGGAGAATAACGCCGGGGCGCTGCCCGTCACGGGGACGATGTGCAGCCAAAAGCCCTATTACACCCCGCTGGCGGAATCGCTGCTGCCCGTGATCCGCGCCTGGTTCGAGAACCCGGAGAACGAGGCGGAGTTCCAGGCATACCTGCGGGAACAAGAGCAGCAAAGGGGGGCCTGACCGTGGCGCTGCGGCTGACAGAGGAGGAAGCGCGGGAGCTGATGCGGAGGCGGAGCGACGGGAAGAACGCCCGGATCGGGATCATGGACGAGAGTGCCGGAGAGCCGACAGCACCGCCAAAGCGGAGCAAGTACGGCAGCCACCGCACGGAGATCGACGGGAAAAAGTTTGACAGCCTGCATGAAGCACGGGTTTATGAGGAGCTGCTGCTGCGGGTGAAAAGCGGGGAGCTTAAAACGGTGCTGCGCCAGGTGCCCTTCGACCTGCCGGGCGGGGTGCGGTACTTTGCCGACTTCCTGACCATCGACCAGGACAACCGGGTCACGGTGTACGACGCGAAAAGCGAGGCCACCAGGAAGAACCGCACATACATCAACAAAAAGAAGCAGGTGCTGGCCTGCTGCGGCATGAAGATCGTGGAGGTATAGGAGTAAACCCCTTGCGGGTTTACGACGCGGTGCAGGACAAGCAACAGGAGGGAGGGAGCGCAGGCCGCCATCGGTGCGGAATGTGCGGAGAAATTGCCACGTCAATACATCATCGAAAACGGGGCGGAGAATAACCGCTGGCTATATAAGATCGAGCGGGCGGGCCGGAACCGCAACGGAGAAAGAACCTGCTTTTACAGCCCGCACATCATGGACGCGCTTGTGTTCAAAAAGAAGGCGGAGGCGGTGGCCTTCGCCAAAGAGTGGAAGGCCAGGACGTGGCAGATCAGGGGCGGGGTGCCCGTGAAGCAGGTGTGGCCGGAATGAGCACGCTGAAGCAACTGCTGGAGCCCTTCCGGGGAGAGCTTGCCTGGATGCGGATATATCCAGGCGGGCGCTGGGCAAAGCCCATTAACTGCATGAGCGTCCAGGAAATCCGGGACGCGGTGAACGCCTACGGTGAAGAAGCGGTGCGAAAGGCCATGCCGGGGTATCGGTTCATTATCGTATGGCTGGAAGGATAGAAAAACAGGAGGAAACAAAGATGGCTTTCAAAAACCCATTAACCACGCAATGCCGCGCGTGCAAAAAAGAGATCATGTTCATAGAAACGGCGCTATATAAGAAAATCCCCGTGGACGCGGAGCCCGTATGGGTGCGCACGGACACGATGGTGAAAAACACCTTTGTGCTGCCATCGGGCGAAACCATCCAAGGGGAACGGGTGCCGGAAAACTTCGCGGACGAAAAAGTACCCATCAAGCTGGCCTATATAAGCCACTTTGCCACCTGCCCATGCGCTGACCAGTTCAGGAAGCCCAGGGCCAGGAAGAAAGAGAGGGCAGCAAAATGAGCGAACAGGAACGAAGAAAGACTGCCGAGCTGCTGCCCCGTGAGCTGCTTTTGCACACCTGGGGCCACGGGTGGGAGGAGTGCTATTTCATCGGCGACGACGAGGAGCCGGAGAGCATCACGCTGGAGGAGTGCGTGTGGATCAACGGCCACATCATGCTGGAGAGCGGCAGCGACGCGGACGCCAGCAGCGAATGGTGGGCGGAAAACTACGGCAGGAAGTACGGCACCCGGATATGGCTGGGCAACGAAAAGCCAACGGAGGAACAGAGGAGGGAAACGCCATGGACGGAAGCAGCACCAGGAAAACAGCCGCGGACATGATCGACCTTCAGCTTCCTTTCGGCTGCTGCCGGGTGTGCCCACACATGACGCTGGAGGTTGAGGACGTGAAAAGGTGGGTAGGAGAACAAGTGACGGATCGGGAGATCATTCTGAAATGCAAGCAGGCAAGCGCCTGCATGTATGCCGTACATTATTTCAAAATTTGATAAGTTCAGGCCGGGGCACCCCGGCCATTTATGCCGCCGCAGGAGCGCCCGCTCGAACATGAGAAAGGAAAAACCCATGGACGAGGATGTGCCAGCAGGGCCCGCAGTTCAATTCTGCGGGGCGGCACCATGCCGGGGGTAGTAGTCCGGCAAGTAGTAGTAGAGCCTGGGAAAAGTGGAAAGAACACCGCCATGGATGGCATCGACAGCGCCCGCACAGCGCAGAGCCGACAGCCCATGCGAAAAGGCACGGGAACCACCGGGGACGCCTGGGCGGGCGCAAAGGAGGAAGGGACACACGCGCCGCACCGATAGCGGCCCGCGTCGGAATCTTTCATATATATGGGCCCTGCGGATGGTGCCGCAGATGCGGGGACGGGCTGCCGTTTCACGGGCTTGTATGGGGTATTGATAAGTGAAGGATCAAGGCACAGTGCCAGGGGCGGGGCCCTACCCGCAGTAGTGGTCAAAAATCCCCCGCGAAGCGGGGCGGGGGTACGCCATAGGGGGCAGGCCCCCTTGGCCCTGGCAAAATCAGAGAGCAACATGGAGGCACGCAAGCATGGCACGGGGATATACGCCGGACGGGAGCGAGTACGCATACAACCAGCCCAGGCACACCGGGAAGCAGGGCGTATTATTGCAGCGCACAAAGACAATCAAGGCGGGCGATTTTTTAGAGTGCGAAATATTCCCCGTGCTGGACATGGAACACGGAAAAGCGGCAAAGGCGAAGAAAACGCCGGAGGCCATGAGGCTGGTGAACATCCGCAACGCAAAGAAGCAGATCGAGCGCCTGGCAAATGCCAACTTTGGGCCGGGCGATATGCTGTGCCATTTCACCTATCCGGGGGTGCTGCCGGAGGCGGAGATCAGGCGGATCACAAAAAACTTTATGAACAGGCTGAGAGGGAAGTTCACGAAGCGCGGCGGGGCCTTTGAATATATCTATGTGATTGAGGTGGCAAAAAAGCAATGGCACATTCACATGCTGCTGCGGGGCGGGGTGATGAACCGCGACGAAGTGGAGCAGGTGTGGGGCCATGGGCTGGCACGGGCGGACAGATACCAGGCCCAGGAGAAGGGGCTGGCAGGCTTCGCCAACTATATCACCCAAAGCAAAGACACCCAGGAGCGGCTGCTGAAGCGGCGGTGGGCGTGCAGCAAGGGCCTGCGGCAGCCAAAGATCACCACCAGCGACAGCAAGTTCAGCAAGCGGGCGGCGGAGAAGCTGGCGCGGGAAACGATGGAGGACGCACGGGCGCTGTTTGCGAAAAAATATCCGGGGTATTATCTGGTGGAGCAGCCCGCGATGCATTATAGCGACTTCCTGCCGGGCGTGTACATTTACGCATTTATGCGCAAAATTGAGGGGGTGAGGAAATGACCAACTTTGCACGAATCCGTGACCTGGCGCGGCAGGAGGAGCGGCTGCGCTGGGCCGTAAAGCGGCAAGAGGCGAAATGCACCAAGATCACGCCCACATACAGCAACGCGCCCCGGGGCGGCGGCGGGGAGCAGCGCCGGGAGGAGGACATGATCCGCCTGCTGACGGTGAAAGAGCAGCACAACGCCGTGAAGGCGGCACTGGAGGACGAACGGGACAACCTGAGCAGATACACCCGGCGGCTAAAGGATGGCACATGGCGGGCGGCCATGGAGTACCGATACATGAAGGCCATGCGGATTACGGAGATCGGGGAGGCCATGGGCTATTCGGAGCGGCAGGTGTTCCGCATCCTGCAAAGGGCGGAAACACAGGTGCTCCAATGGCAGGCGGCGAAGGAAGGGAAGGGCAAAGCGAAGGAGTGAAAGATGGCAGTACATGTCACATAGTTTTATGCTATATTGTTATTGCCGAGTACAGACGGCAATGTTTCCTCCTGACAGGCGGCGGGGCGTGCGGCATCACGCGCTGCCGCTTTTACGTGGGAAAGAAAATGGGGCGCCGGGCGGAATCCTTCCTCCACCCGGAGGGCAGAATCACACGGCACGAAAATGCCAGGCGCCGAGGTGGGAGCGGTGATTCAATGACGCGGCAAGAGAAGGGCAGGAAGGAATGGCGGGAGCAGGTGGCCGCCTTCTACGTTTCCGGCGTGTGGATCGACTGCGCCAGGGCGTACAGGCGGGCGCACCCGCTCTGCGAACGGTGCAGGGCGAGGCATGAAATCAGCACGGCGGAGCAGGTGCACCACAAGATCAAGCTAAGCCCGGAGAATATAAACGACCCGGACGTGACGCTGAACTGGGACAACCTGGAGGCGCTGTGCGGCGATTGCCACCGAAAAGAGCACAGAAAAACGCGGGAAAAACGGTGGAACGTGGATGAAAATGGGAAAGTTACTTTATGAACTCCCCCCCAGGAGCGAAGTGGTGCATACTCTCCCACAGCTCTCCCCTCTGGTTAAGAAAATCTCCCGCGGGCGTGCGCGCGGAGTTTTTGGAATCCTGGAGAGGGGAAGAACAGAGGGGGCGGGCGGAGAAAAAAACGCCCGTTTTTTATTCCGAGTTATTCGGGGATAGCGAAAGCACATCCCATTTTTTCATAGATGGGAGGAATGGAACATGGCAGCCGTGACAACGGTGAAGAAGCTCATGGCCCTGGGCGAAAAATACAAGGTGGCCCAGGAAGAGGACTTCGTGGTGGCCGTCAAGACCTTCGTGGAGGAGGCGCGGCTGATCGCGCAGATGCGGGCACAGCTAAAGGCGGACGGTCTGACAGTAAAAAAAGAGTATGTGAAAGGCCGGGAGAACCTGACAGCGCACCCGCTGATCGCGGAAATTCCCAAACACGTGGATTGCGCGAACCGGACGCTGGCGAACATGGCGCAGATCATAGACACCAGAGGAGAAAGGCCGGAACGCGAGGTGGAGGACGACCTGGAACAGTTCAGGATGAACGCATAAAGAAGGGACGGCGGGAAGTGTGAAGCGTGACGGATGAAAACGCTATTTTGGAATACTGGAAAGCCATCAACGCCGGGGAAGTAAACGTCGGAAAGTGGATCAGGCTGCTTTATGAAGTGATCCTGGAGGGCCTGACAGAGAAGCGGTGGTTTTTCAACGTCCAGAAAGCGAACAACGCCGTGGCCTTCATTGAGCGCTTTTGCCATCACTTCAAGGGCAAACTGGCACCCGGCAGGATCAAGCTTGAATTGTGGCAGCGGGCATCTATCAGCCTTATTTTCGGGGTGGTGGACGGCAAGGGGCGGCGACAGTTCCGGGAGGTGGCCTGGTACATCGGGCGGAAAATGGGAAAAAGCCTGATCGCGGCAGGCATCATGGAGTATATAGCTTTTGCGGCCGGAGAGTTCGGGAGCGAAATCTATTTTCTTGCCACAAAGGTGGATCAGGCAGATTTGAGTTATTCGGCCTTTGAGTTCAATTTCCGCCATGAGCCGATCCTGGGCAAGCGGATCAGGAGCACAAAGCGCGGCCTAATGATTGACGAGACGAACACCTTGATCAAGCGTCTGCCTTTTTCGGACAAGACCCTGGACGGCCTAAACCCCATGGCCTTCCTGGGCGACGAGGCAAGCAGCTGGGCCGCAAAGAAGGGCCTGGCTGTGTGGGAAGTGATGATGAGCGGCACGGGCGCCAGGGAGGAGCCGCTGGGCATGGCTATCAGCTCAGGCGGCTATATTTCCGAGGGCATATATGACGAACTGTTCGCACGCGGGACGGCCTTCCTGAACGGAAACAGCAGAGAGCAGCACATCCTCCCCATTTTTTACATGATCGACGACATGGAAAAATGGAACGACATCGAGGAACTACGAAAAAGCCTGCCGGGCCTGGGTATTTCTGTTTCGGAGGAGTTCATTAAAAGCGAGATCGACATCGCGGAGGGCAGCCTTTCCAAGAAAACGGAATTTTTAACAAAGTACGCAAACCTAAAGCAGAACCCGACGATCAGCTGGCTGACCGCTGCGGAGGTGGCTGGGTGCTTCGGAGAGAACGCCTTCACGCTGGAGGACTTCCGGCACAGTTACGCGCTGACCGGGGTGGACTTGTCCATCACAACAGACCTGACCGCATCCGTGGCCCTGATCGAGCGCGGCGGCGTGGTGTATTTTTTCGCCCAGTTCTACATGCCGAAAAACATGGTGGACAAAGCGGCGGAGCGCGACCAGATACCATACAGAAAATACATCGAGCAGGGCTACCTGATCGAGAGCGGCGAAAACCAGGTGGACTATCACGACTGCGAAAAATGGTATGAAATGCTGGAACGGGACTATGAGATCATCCCGCTAAAAAATGGCTATGACACCTATACAGCCACCTACCTGGTGCAAAATCTGGAGGAAAACGGGCTGCAAATGGAAGCGGTGCGGCAGGGGCAAAACCTGACGGGCGTCATTATCGACGTTGAGGGCATGATCCGGGACAGGCGCCTTCAATGCGCAAACCAAAACGGCCTGATGAAAATACATATGATTGATAGTGCCATCAAGCTGGACACGTTGAGCAAGCGGCGGCAGCTTGTGAAAATCAAGGACGACGCCACTGTGCACATCGACGGCATGGCGGCGCTGCTGGACGCTATGTGCATGAGGCGGAATTATTACAACGAGCTGCAAGACCTGCTGAGGAACGAGCGGGCGGCATCCTGAAAAAGGACGGCGGAGAAAATGGGATTGATTGATTTTTTCAAGGGGCTGCTGAAAAGCGGCGGCGCGGGGAGTGCGCAAAACATGGTGACGCAGTTTGAGATGTTCAGCGCCTACGCCCCCGTGTTCAGATCGTGGGGCGGGAAGATTTACGAATCCATGCTGGTGCGCGAATCCGTGGACGCCCACGCCCGCCATGCCATGAAATTAAAATTCATCATGCAGGGCGCGGCACATGGAAAGCTGCGGACGGAGCTGCAAAGCGGCCCAAACGAGTGGGACACCTGGCCCTCTTTCCTGGAGCGGTGCAGCAATATATACCAGACACAAAATAATTTGTTTATATCCCCCATCCTGGACGACCTGGGCGACCTGCGGGGATTTTGGCCGCTTTTCCCTTCGAGGACAGAAGTGCGGGAAAAGGACAACGTGCCTTTTCTGGTGTTCCAATTTCCGAACGGAAAAAGCATGGCCATGGAGCTGGCGAAAATCGCCGTTATAAAGCGGCACCAACTACAAAGCGATTTTTTCGGGGAACCGAACAGCCCGCTGGACAACACCATGGAAATGGACGCCATGACCGTGCAGGGCATCATCGAGGGAATCAAAAACGCCAGCGGCTACCAGTTCATGGCGGAGCTTTCGCAGAAACAGTTCGACGAGGACGTGAAGAAAGAGCAGGAACGCTTCGACCGCCTGAACTTTGGACAAAAGGGTGGGCGCGGCCTGCTGCTGTTCAATGGCAACTTGAAAAACGTTAAGCAGATCGAGCCGGGGAAAATGCCGATTGACGCGAACCAGATGCAGATGATCCGGGAAAATGTTTTCGCGTATTTTGGCACCAATATGGACATTTTGCAGAACACGGCGGACAGTACAAAACTGAACGCCTTCTACGACGGGGAAACGGAGCCTTTTGCTATCAAAATGAGCGAGGCGCTGACCCGCATGGTGTACACCAGACGGGAGGAACACCAGGGAAACAGAATCTTTTTCGCATCCAACCGCCTGCAATACATGAACGTGGGCGAAAAAGTGAACGTTTCCAAAGAGCTGGGCGACCGGGGCGCAATCCTGATTGATGAAATCAGGGAGCTTTTCAACTATCCGCCGCTGCCAGACGGCAAGGGACAACACGCGCCGATCCGGGGCGAATACTACATGGCGGACGAGGGCAGGCCGGACGCCAAAAAAGACGAGGACGACGGAGGCGACGGGGATGCGTAAAAAGCATATAGACATGACGGGAGCGCCGGAGCGCCGGAGCAATATCTGTGAAGTGAGAGCGGAGCAGGACGAGCGCGGCGCCATCATCACGGGCCACCCGATTGTTTTTAACCAGGAAACCGAGATAGAAACGTGGGCGGGCACAATCCGGGAAGTGATCGACCCGGAGGCCATCGACAGCGAAACGGACATGCGGGACGTGCGCTTCCTGGTGGGCCACGATACCAGCAGAATCCCCATGGCGCGCAGTAGGAACAACAACGAAAACAGCACCATGAAGCTAACCCCGGACGAGATCGGGCTGGCGATGCGCGCCAACGTGGACACGGAAAACAATGGGACAGCAAGGGAGCTTTATTCGGCAGCGGGGCGGGGCGACATTTCCGGCATGAGCTTTATGTTCCGCGTCGATAAGGATAGCTGGGACGACCTGGACACAGACAGGCCCCTGCGGCACATTCGGCATATTTCAAAAATATACGAAGTGAGCGCGGTGGTGTTCCCGGCGTATGAGGGCACCGACCTGGAAGCTGCGGATGAAAGCCAACGGCTGGAGAGCCTGGTGGCTTCGCTGGAGAGCGCAAAGAAGCGGCAGGCAGAGGAACGGGCCAAGACACAAAATGAGGAGCGCAGGCAAAAGGCGCTCCAGACGTTGAGGAGGTAAAGAAAATGAATTTTAGCACCTGGACGAATGAACAACTGACCGCCCGCCTGGAGGAACTGCGGGGCATCGGAGAAAACCCCGGGGAGCGCACCGTGGAGGAGCTGGAAAACCTGGCCCAGGAACGGGCCGCCATTGACGCGGAGCTGAACGAGCGGCGCGCTGCCGCTGCCAGGGATGCGCTGCGCAGGCAGCAGGTGGCCGCTGGCGGCGCTGGCGTGCGCACCATCGAAACCATGGGCGGACAGGAACAGCAGGACGAAATGAGCGAAGCGGAAGCCCGCGCACAGCAGTTCATGGAAACCCGCCGGAACACCATGCCCGTGAACGAAGTGCGCTCCCTGCTGGTGAGCAGCGGCACCGTGGCGACCCCCACGGGCGTGAGCGGCATCAACGATATGCCGGGACGGGGTGTAAGCAGCATCCTTGACCTGGTGAGCGTCGTTTCCTGCGTGGGCATGGGCAGCAACAAGGTGGCCTATCTGGCGGCGGACGTGCCGGAGGCGGGCGTGCAGACTGAAGGCAGCGCGGTGTCCAACAAGGAAGGCACTTTTGCCTATGTGACCATCACCCCGACCAGCATCGGCTGCTATGCGCAGATCAGCAAGCAGGCCAAGAAGCAGAGCCCCCTGGACTACCAGAGCAAGGTGAACGGGCTGGCCCTTAAATCCCTGCGGAAGAAGGCTGTGGGCCTGATCGTGGAAAAGCTGAAAGCCTCCACCCTGGTGAGCACCGTGGCCGCCCCGCTTTCCGGCACTAAGGGCGCCATTGATGAAAAGACCCTGCGCACCATCGTGCTGGCCTACGGCGGCGACGAGGACGTGGTGGGCAATGCTGTGCTTTTCCTGAACAAGGCCGACCTGGTGGCCTTCGGCGACGTGCGCGGCACCAACGAGAAAAAGGCCGTTTATGAAATCACCCCCGACGGCGACAACCCCAACATGGGCACCATCCGGGACGGCGGCATGGCGGTGCGCTATTGCATCGTGAGCGGCCTGACCGCCTGCGCGGGCACCGCAAAGGCCGCGACCGCGACCAAAACCATGTTCTACGGTGACCCGTCCTGCTTCGAGCTGGATTTGTTCAGCGACTACGAAGTGCGCGTTTCCGAGGACTTCGCCTTCACTTCCCTGATGGACACCATTGTGGGCGACGCTGAAATCGGCGGCGACGTGGTGGTGAAAAACGGCTTTGTGGCCGTGACCATCCCGGCGGCCTGATGAACCAACACCCGGCAGGGGCTAAACCCTGCCGGGGATTTATTGCGAGGTGGGCAACGTGCTGAACGAAGCAAGAATCACATGCCGGGCGCTGGACGAGCATTACGGCCCGGAACTGTGCAGGCTGATAAAATCCGGCATCCGGGTGCTGAAAACGCGGGGGATCACATTCGAGGGTGATTTTACCTATACGACGGCGCTGGAGGAAAGCACGGGCCTGCCGATTGTGAACACCTGGGCCTGTACCATTGAGGACGAATGGGTGCGGACGGCTATCCTGACATACGTCAAGGGATATTTTCCGGGCATCAAGGACGCGGAAAAAATCCGGGCAGCCTTCGAGGACATCCTCTCCTCCATGATGAACACCGATGGCTACACAAAGTGGGAGGGCAAAAGCGACAATGAGTAAAGCGGGCAGCATCCTGCTTGTGGAGGAAAACGCCAGGGCCCACGGCGTGCATGAAACCGTACAGCCCCAAAAGCGCCTGGTGCTGTGCACGGTGAAAAGCGTGCGGCAAACGGAATACTACACCGCCCGGAATACGGGCTACGCGCCGGAGATCATGTTCACGCTGACCCTGGCGGAGGACTACCACGGCGAAAGCATCCTGGAGTATGAGGGCAAGCAGTACGACGTGATCCGCACCTATGAGCCGGACGAAGGCGGCCTGGAAATCATCGCGCAAAGGGGGGACGTGAATGAGCCGGATCAGGATGGAGACGGAGAGCCTGCCGGATAAGCTGGCGGAAAAGCTGAGCGAAACAGGCGTCCCATTTGCCGCGGACGCATGGAAGAACGAGGCCCCCAACAACTACGGCGTGGTGGTAATGGGCGGACAGGATAAGGGCGAATGGGCCGACGGCCACATGATCGACCAGACCTTCCGGGCCACGATCATCCTGTATGTGGCGGGAGGAAGAATGAAATGGGTGCGGGCCGTCCAGGAAAAGCTGGAGGAAATGGACGCGGGGTACACCCTGGCGGATCACGAATGGCTGCCGGACATCAAAAAAACGGCCTGGACATGGAATGCCACCTTCTACGGCCCCATTGAATGGGTGCGGCCCGTGGAGGTGTGAGCCGTGGCACGGGTGCAGAACAGCGGCCTGGAGATTATGGCCGACCAACTGGAAGGGCTGGAACGGGGAACCGTGCAGCGGATCGTGATGGCAGGCGCGGACGCGCTGACCGAGGAAACCAAGCGGCACATTGACGCATACCACCATGTAGACACAGGGGCCATGCGGGAAGGCGTAAAGGCCGGACAGTACCGGGAATGGATGGGCGGCGGCGCGGTGGATGTATATCCGCAAGGCGACAGCAGCCGGGGCGTGAGCAACGCCAAGAAGGCGTTTGTGATCGACCGGGGCCTGGGCCATCGCCCCATGACGAAACGATCCAGGGGCAAAGAGCGAAACAAGACGGGCGACAACTTCCTGACGAAGAAAACTGCCAAGGCTGCGGAGGAAGTGACCGTGCAGGCTATGGAGGCGGAGTTTGACCGCATCATAGCGGAGAACAACAAGTAAGGAGTGAAAGAACATGGCAAAAGTGGGCATTAAGTGCCTGACCTATGCAAAGTTCACCGGAGGCGGGGACGGCAGCGCCGTGACCTATTCCGGCGGGAAAATGCTGCGGGACTACCTGGCGCGGGCTGAACTGACCGAAACCAGGAACACCCAAAAGGAGTACGCCGACGACCACCAGATCGACGGCGAAAACTGCCTGAGCGCGGTGGCCCTGGCCCTGGAACTGGTGAACAACAATGCCGACATCAAAAAGGACGTCCTGGGCCACGTAACGGACACGGACGACCTGGTGGTGACCGGGGACGAAGCGCCCTTTGTGGGGATCGGCTATATCATGAAAAACCGTTTCAAGGGCGTGATCACCTATGAAACGTACTGGATTTATAAAATCCAGTTCACCACCAACGGCGTGGCCGCTGACACGAAGAAGGAGCAGACCGCCTTCGGGCATGAAACCATCAACGGCGATGGTTCGGGCGTGATCCTGACCGACGGCGGGAAGGTGTACTTCTACGCGCACAATGATACGCATACCACCGAAGCGGCAGCCGTTACCTGGCTGAAGGCAAAAGCCGGGATCACCGGGTGACGGAAAGGCGGAGGGGCAAAAGCCCCTTCGCCTTGTTTTCCGTTATCAAAAAAAGAGGAAGGAAACAGCCAGCCTCCCCCCATGAGAGGCAGGCGACGAAACGGAGGAAGGAAAGACTATGGCCACCATTAAGATCAAGGGGCAGGAGTACAGCCTGCGCATGGACGTGAACGCCATGGAAAAAATCGAGGAGGAATTCGGCGACCTGAAAGAAGCATTGAAGGCTTTCAGGGGCCGGGATCGCAAGATCAGCATGGTGAAAAGCATGTTCCGCATCCTGGCGAACAGCGGCAGAAAAAGCGCGGGACTGCCGGAGGATGTGACCGGGGAGGAGATCAACACCTGCAACCTGGCCGACCTGAACATGCTGGCGGAAGCGCTGAACAAGACCATGGAAGAAGCCATGCACGCGGAAACCATCGGCGGCAATGAGGCCGACGACGCCGCGCATGATGAATATATGGAAGAACTGGAGCAGCAAGAAAAAAACGGATAAACCGGCGAGGGATGCGGGTGCGTGAATATTACGGCTATGCACTCATCGCCGGGATCGGCCATGATGAAGCGGGCGGGATGCTGCCGGGCTACATCCTGGACATGTATATGATGCGGCTAAAGTATGACGCGAAGCTGGCGGGCGCGAAAATGGAAAAGCGGGCCGTCGGCGAGTAAGGGGAGCGGATAAAATGGCACAGGACATCAAGCGGAAAATCGTGCTGGAGGGTGAAAAGGAATACAGCGCGGCGCTGAAAGAGGCACAGCGCAACCTGAAAACCCTGCGGAGTGAGCTGAAAGCGGAAACGGCGGAGCTGGGCGCCAATGCCACCGCACAGCAGAAAAGCGAAACCCGCATCAAGAGCCTGCAAAAGCAGATCAAAGAGCAGGAAAAAGTGGTAAAAACGTGCCAGGCTGCCCTTGCCCAGGCGAAAGCCGAATACAGCGACAACGAGGAAGTGGTGGCCAAGTGGGAGCAAAAGCTGAACGACGCACGGGCCACCCTTGCCAACATGAAGAACGACCTGGAAAGCACCAGCCAGGCCGTGCGGGACACCGGGAACAGCTTCAAGGAAGCAGCGGACGGGGCCGCGGCCACCGTGACCGCCACAAAGAGCGTGGCGGACGCCATGGGCCAGATCGGCAGCGTGGGCGAAAGCATCAGCGGAGCCATTGAGGGCGTTTTCTTTGGCATGATCCAGACCATAGAGCACGCCGTGAGCGCTATGTGGGACATGGTGACAGACGCGGCGGCAAAAGCCAACGGCTGGGAGGACATAGCGGGCTACTGGAATACGGACACCCAAACCATACAGCAGTATGCGCGGGCCGTGGCGGCAAGCGGTAACGCTTTCGACCAACTGAACAGCGCCGTGAGCCGGATTGTGCTGGGCGGGAAAAACAAAGAAATCACCGAAATGCTGCAAATCAGCGACGCCAACTATGTGAATGACTGGGAATACGCCATCGGCGTGCTGAACCGCATCCACGACCTGCAAAAAGAGGGCCAGGACATGACACCGATTTTTCAGGAAGTTTTCGGAGAAAAGAAATCGACCCAAGTAATGGACTTGCTGAACGACTGGGACACGATCACCGGGCTGCTGGACACCTTCAACGGCGACAAGGGCGGTTTTGGCTTGACGACGGAGGCCCTGGACAGCATGGCGGCGCTTCATGTTCAGATTGAAACCGTGGAGGAAAAATGGGACGCCCTGGTGACGAAGTTTTCCGACGGCCTGGGCACGGCGACGGGCACCCTGCTGGTGAATGTAGAGGGCGGGCTGGACGCTGTAAACAACTTCATGAACGCCACCACACAGCAGGAGAGAGAGCAAGCGCTGGAGGACTTGCGCACCAACGTGGAGGAGTTTTTCACAAAGGTGGGCGATATACTGCGGGAAGGCATCGCCATCCTGGGCGAAGTGGGCCAGGAATTGCAGGAAAGCGACGACCCCGTGGTGAAAGCCGTTGGAAAAATACTAACAGCGTTAAAGGACGCGCTGGAGTGGATCGTCGATAATCAGGACGACGTTCTGACTGCTTTCGAGGTTATATTCGGCACGGCTTTAATGGGGCACCTATTATCCGCTGCTGGGAAGCTGGGAGAAATCGTGCTTCAAATTGAGGCTATAAAGAAATTCAAGGGATTTACAATTGCAAGCGCGGCGGAAGCGGCAGGAGGTGCAGCGGGTAAAAGCTGGGCTGCGGGTTTTGGAGCTGCTGCGATGAAAGCGCTGCCGTGGCTGGCAGGGCTGGTGGTGCTGACTACACCCACACCAACGGCGGACGACCAATGGGACAGCCTGTACGACAAAGATGGCAACGTAACGGAAGCAGGCAAGGCCAACGGCCTGCCAGCGACCCAAGCGGAATATGACGCATGGGGCGACGAGGAATGGGCGAAATATTACCAGCAGCAGGCAGAACAGCAGGCAGAGAAAAGCCAAAAGGCCCGGATCACGGCCATTGAAAAATATTTGTGGCGGAAATCCGGGGCGGACTATACGGAAAGCATGTACACCGACGAGGCCATCCGCAAGCTGATCGGGAAGGACTTCACAGGGGAACAGACAACCGCGCTGAACGCCCTGCTGGACGAAATCGACCAGATGGCGGCCAGCGGGCAGGACGTGACGCCGGGCACGCTTGACGTGGAGGCCATGCTGCGGAAATTCGGCCTTTTCCCTGGGGCAGAAACGAGCGAACCGCTGGAAACGCTGGAGGAGCCGGAAAGGCCGCAAGGCGAACCGAAACGGAAAAAGAATATCACCGGGAAAGCCACGGAGGAACAGATGCAGACCAGGCCGCAGGAACAGGCGGCGGAGGAAACTGCGGAGGCGGTGGCGGAAGCGGTGCAGACGGTGGCGGCGACCATACCGGAAACGGCGGAGGCTATCTACGACGCCATGTACCAGGCAATAAACGACTATGACCCGGACACGAACCAGCTAAACACCACGGATTTTTTCGACAACGTGCTGTACCCCATGATCCAGAAACAGGCGGAGCTGGGCGGCGTGGTGGGCGACGAAGTGGGCGCCATCGCCGACCTGATTTATGATAAATGGATTCAATCCATGTACGACGAGGAGTGGGAAGGGAGCACGGACGGAATCCTGCGGATTTTGGAGGAGGCCATCGAGGAAGCGGCGGAAGGGAAGCAGCCGGAGCCGACGGACGAGCAGAAAGACGCGGCGGAGGCGTTTTGGGACATCTTCCGCCATTCCATGGACGGTGCGCCGGATGCTTTCGACGAGCTGCTGGCCGCCTTCGAGGGCAGCGACGAGCTGCTCTCCAGGCTGGACGCCCTGATCGGGGAGCTGGAGAACAGCACCGCGGACGAGGACTGGAGGAGCATTGAAAATCTGCCCGCGAACTGGTGGCTGGACGCTGCCAACTGGCAAAACAGCAGCGGCAATAATAACGGCATCACCAGCGCTGACCTGCAAGACTTCCGAAGCCTGCCGGGAAACATGGCGGCAGCGGTGCAAAGCGGCGCGGCGCGCGGGGTAAGCGGCATTAAGGTAGTGCTGGACGGGGCCACGGTGGGACGCCTGGTGGCGCCGTATGTGAGCGAAACCATCGCGCGGGATGTAATCATCTAATCACAAAAAATACATCACAGGAGGAAGGAAAAATGCCATATCTGGAAATGATCGTGCCCCATTACAAGGAGCCGTGGAGCACCGGGGAAAAATTCTTTGAAATGCTGCGGATGCAGCGCGGGGTGAACTTTGACGACTTCCGGGTGATCCTGGTACAGGATGGGGAGGAGGGAAAGCTGCCGAAAAGCATTTTCAAGGGCTACCCCTACCAGGTGAAGCAGATCACCATCCAGCACCAGGGCGTGAGCGCGGCCAGGAACAGGGGCATTAAAGCGGCGACGGCCCCATGGGTGGCTTTCTGCGACTTTGACGACATGTTCAGCAGCGCGCTCAGCCTGAAAGTGGCGCTGGAGGCGCTGAAAAAGGCGGAGAGGGAAGGCATCGTATACCTGTGGAACCGCTTCATGGAGGAAGGGCACGACCCGGAAACGGGCGATTATATGCTGTATAAGCACCCCTGGGACGCCACCTTCATTCATGGCCGATTCATTCAACGGCAATTCATTATAGACAACGGGCTGCGCTTCAATCCATCGCTATCATTTGGAGAGGACAGCGATTTTAATTTTTTAGCGCAAATTCTGGCCGGGCAGAACCGGATCGGGGAGCTGAAAGAGCCGATATACCTGTGGTGCGAAAACGGCGAAAGCGTGACCCGCAGGGAAAAGGACAAGACGGTATTCTATGAAAAGATGCTCCAGCACCGCTTCGCCACGGCGGAGGAACTGGACAGGCGGGGCATTGAGAAAGAATACCAGGCCGCCGTGGTGCGGAACGCGGTGGACTGCTACTACGAAATGAACAGCGACAAGGCCACGGAGAACGTGACCAAGTGCGAGGGCATGTTCGCGGCCTGGTGGATGAAAAACAAGGCCGCTTTCTACATGGCCCCCGCCAAGTTGGTGGGCGATATTATGAACACCGTGCGGGCCAACGCATACCGGACGGGCGCCTGCATGGTGGAGCGCGTGACCCTGGCCGACTGGCTGGCCGGGATAGAAAAGAAGTACGGTGGGCAATAAGGGGAGAGCATTATGAGATTGAGCCATCGCGTGGCCCTGAACGGGGTACAGCTCGACAGCATCGACAACCGCATCCTGGTGCAGGGGGTGGAGGAGGCCGCGGGCAAGGATCAGATCAGCACGGTGAGCCTGTTTGGAGGCAGCGGGGAGAGAATCACCAATCAGCACCGGGACAGCCTGGACGTGACCGTGCGCTTTTCCATCAACATCAAAAAAACGGACATGCAGGCGCGAAATGACGTTTTCGAGCGGGTGTGCGCCTGGGCGGCGGGCGGCGGATGGCTGACCCTGAATTATAAGGCCGGGCGGCGGCTGAACGTGATATGCGCACAACTTCCGGCGGCGGGCGATATGTGGAACTGGACGAACGTGTACGCCATTGTGTTCCGCGCCTGCGGCGTGCCCTACTGGCAGCAGGACGCGCAGAACAGCATCCGGGCGAACGGCAGCACCATCACCCGCCAGATCGGCGTGGGCGGCAGCGCCACCACCGTGCTGGACATCACCTTCCGCTGCAATTCGGGCACCTGTTCCACCTTCCGCGTGGTGGCGGGCAGCAGCATGATCGAGCTGACGGGCCTTTCCCTTTCCGCCGGGCAAACCCTGACAATAGACCACACTGCGGAGGGCCTGCTTCGCATCATGGCAGGCGGAGTGAGCGCCCTATCCAAGCGCACAGCGGCCAGCAGCGACGACCTGTACGTGAACCCGGGCACCGTGACAGTGACCGTGACAACGCAGGGCAGCGGCACGCTGACGATCAGCTGCGCGGGGAGGTATGCGTAACATGATCAAGCTAATCGGGCAGAGCCTTTCCCGCGGCGCGCAGATTGACGCGGAAAGCATCGCGCTGAACCTGATGGAGCGGCAAAGCACGGCCACCCTTTCCCTGGGCCCGGAGGAGCCGGAGGTGGCGGTGGGCGAATGGATGTTGGACGACGTGGAGCCGGGGGCGGGCATTGTGTGGCGGGTGAAAACGGTGGACGACACCTTCAACACCCGCACCCGGGCGGTGGCCCTGGAGCACGTAATCAACATCCTGCGGGACGTTTCCATGTTTGGGGAGCACAAAACAAGCACCATCGCCGGGGACGAGAAAGCGAAAACCGTAACGGCCCGGCAGGCGGCGGAGTATGTGCTGGCCTTTCAAAATATCTGGACGCTGGGCGACTTTGAATATGATATGAGCGCGCCCTTCATGTTCAACGGAGACGACCTTTTTTCCGCCATGGAAAAAATCAGCAGCGCGCTGGACGACCCCTGGTGGGAGTACGACCTGACCAGCCTCCCCTTCCGCCTGCATATCCGGCACCGGAGCAGCGCAAAAACCTGCGAAATGCGCATGGGCCGGAACATTGCCACCCTGCGGAAAACGGTGGACAGATCGCAAATGTACACCCGCATATACCCCATAGGGAAAAAGAACCTGCATATTGAGGGCGATTTTTTAAGCAAAAACGAGGGAATATGGGGCCGGAAGGACAAGGTGGAAACCGACCAGAGCCAGGAAACGGAGGAAGCCCTGCGCCTTTGGGCCCAGGACAGGCTGAACCGTCATTGCGAACCGCTGGTGACCATCACCATCGGCGGCCTGGAACTGAGCCGGGCCACCGGGGAAAGCCTGGATCACCTGACCTTGGGGACAATGTGCCAGGCGCCGCTGCCGGAATTTCACACCACCATCACGGAGCGAATCACGAAATTAAGCTGGAAGGACAAAGTGAAAGAGCCGGAAAGCGTGACCGTGACCCTGTGCAATATCCGGCAAGACCTTGCCAGCATTATCAGCCAACAGGCCGCAGGAGGCGGCGGGGGGGCCAGAGCGGCAGCGAAGGAGGCGGAGGAGGATCACGCCTGGTTCGTGGACACGGACAGCCACGTGGCCATGGTGGCGGAGGCCATCATCGGGCGAAGCGAGGACGGGGTGGACTGGAGCCGGGTGGCGGAAATTATTGTAGACGGCGAAGGCATCCACGACTATGTGGTGGCCGCCCAGGGCAGCCTGGTGGTGGCTTTCGGGCGCATGGACATGACCGACGAGAGCATGACCACCATATACCAGAAAACCGGGGTGGACGGCCTGGCAGAAGGAGAAACGCTGTTCAGCAAGATCACCCAAACCGCCGAAAGCATATCCGCAGAAGTGCGGAGGGCAACAGCCGCAGAGGAGGAGCTTTCTTCCAGAATCACCATGACCGCCGAGAGCATCACGGCGGAAGTGAAGCGGGCGACGGAGGCGGAGGGCACCCTATCCTCCAGGATCACGCAGACCGCGGAGAGCATCACCGCGGAAGTGACCAGGGCGACGGAGGCGGAAGGCACCCTGTCCTCCCGGATCACGCAGACCGCGGAGAGCATCACCGCGGAAGTGACCAGGGCGACGGAGGCGGAGGGCACCCTATCCTCCCGGATCACGCAGACCGCGGAGAGCATCACCGCGGAAGTGACCAGGGCGACGGAGGCGGAGGGCACCCTGTCCTCCCGGATCACGCAGACCGCGGAGAGCATCACCGCGGAAGTGACCAGGGCGACGGAGGCGGAGGGCACCCTATCCTCCCGGATCACGCAGACGGCCGAGAGCATCACCGCGGAAGTGACCAGGGCGACGGAGGCGGAGGGCACCCTATCCTCCCGGATCACGCAGACGGCCGAGAGCATCACCGCGGAAGTGACCAGGGCGACGGAGGCGGAAGGGAACCTGTCCTCCCGGATCACGCAGACCGCGGAGAGCATCACCGCGGAAGTGACCAGGGCGACGGAGGCGGAAGGGAACCTTTCCGGGCGGATCACCGCCACGGCGGAAAGCTTGACCACCGTATACAGCAAAACCGGGATCAATAGCCTGGGCCAGAATGAAACCCTATACAGCAAGATCAACCAAAACGCCACCGCAATCACCACCAAAGTGAGCGCGGGCGACATTGCCAGCACCATCAACCAGACCGCTCAAAGCGTGCTGATCCAGGCCAGCAAGATCAACCTGGAGGGGTATGTAACAGCGTCGATGCTTGATGCTACTCAGGCAAACATTGACAATTTAGAAAACGGAACGACGCAGGCAAGCCACCTTAACGGATCGCTGGTAACAGGGACGACAGTTACAGCGAGGAATACATTTGTATACGGTAGCGACACAATATCCAAAAGGACAATAAAAATTGGAGATGTTCAGTCTGCTACCGTTTTGGCAACCGGAGGAGCTACGACGGTAGACTTCGACCATTATCACAACATCACCATCACGGAAAGCGGCGGCACCGTAACCGTGAAGATCGGAAAGGCCCGGTCTACGGAGGGCAGCGCAAATTTTAGCATAGCCGCTACGCAATATTACATTGACGGCGTGGCGGCGGCCAAAAACAGCGTTACCCTTTCCGGCACGTGGAGCGGCAGTGTGTTCACCGTAACGGCCACAAACGGAAAGACGATTGATGAAACCTTCACCGCGGGCAAGGGAACGGGAAACCAGCAAATAGGCGGGCAGTACACGATTAATTCGTTTGATTCTTCCCATAAGGCATACGGATATGTGAACGCCACCCGCGTGGCCAGCTCGCGGCTGTTCACCTTTAACGTGGACGCTACCAGCGAATACAATGCAGGAGTAACCGTAGGAAAGAACAGCGTGAACGTAACGAAAACATGGGAGGACAACGTTTGCTCCTGCTTCCCGAGCGCTGGAACAGGTACAGGGCAAACCATCACGATCACGCAGACGACGCAAGCCCCGACGACAGCCGCGCCGAACCTGTACCGCGTGACCATAAAGGACGGAAGCACGTCGGTGCTTTACTTCACGGTGGACGCATCGGCCCGCTACACAGCCGGATATAATGCAGGATATACGGCAGGGGCGGCATCCGTTTCACAGAGATCAGCCATATACGGGTCTGCGAGGGTGGAAACAGTAGGCGAAGGAGGAAACAATTCAACAGGCGTATTCACCGTTTTCTACGATGATGAAACTTTTGAAAGAGTAACAAGCCACGCTATTAACGCATCGGCGGCATATAACGCCGGATATGAGGCAGGAGCGGCGGCAAGCACCGTCACTCTGAACGATCCAACATGGTCGGGCGGGTATAGCGATTACAGCAACACGTATACTGTATCGGCATCAAACGGCGCTTCCAAAAGCCAAACGGTGTACTTGACAGAAAGCCAATGGGCAAGCGGGAAATGTACGGTATACCTTCGCACGGGATCGCTGGGCGGAACAAGAAGGGCCTCAATAGGCGTGAACATTCCGGATCCGACAAACTGGAGCATACAGTACAGCGGCAACGGGGCAACGGTATCATTTAGCGTCGGCGGAAAATCATTCAGCCATTTCTTCAGCGATTAAAAAACAGGAGGGAGAACCATGAAACAAGTGCAGATCATCAAAGCCATGCAAGCCCTGAACAACCTGGCGGCCCAGGCGCTGCCCATCAAGAGCGCCTGCGCCATCCATCGGCTGCGGGTGCAGCTTCGTCCCGCGTGGGACTTCCAGCAGGAGGAGGAGGACAAGCTGCTGGGCAAATTGAAACCGACCATTGACCCGGACGGAAACCTGGATTTCAAAACGCCAGAGGACGCGCAAAAGTACCGCGAACTGCTGAAAGAGCTGGGTGCCATGGATGCGGAGGGGAACACCCTGCCGGAGGGCTTCACCATCCAGCCCGTGACCCTGCCCCTGCGCGCCATGGACGGCATCCAGATCACCGCCAACGAGGTGGAGGCGCTGGAGGGCTTCGTCACCTTTATGGAGGAATAACGCCATGTACACGATCACGACAGCGGCGGGCCGGACGCACAGCGTGACAATGTGCGGGGCGGCGGACGGCCATTTGCACATACGCCTGGAGGACGGGGCCAGCTTCGCGGCGGTGGTGCGGGAGTTTTCCAACGCGGAGAACACCAGCGCCATCACCTACCACTACGGCGAAATGGAAACGCGCCATGAGGGCTACACGGGCCTGGAGCTGGTACAATGGGAGGGCGGAAAGCGCTACCACATCGCCCTGGCACAGCAGGGCCGGGAATAAAAAGAGAGGTGAAAAATCATGTTTGAGGTTGACGGCTTCACAATCACCATGAGCCGGGGCGACACGGGCAGCGTGGTGATCAAGGCCACGGGCCGCACCTTCAACGCGGAGGACAGGGCCCTGTTCACCGTGAAAAGCCCGGACGGCACGGTAGTGAAGCAACAGGCGTACCAGATTGACGGCGCCGGGCGCTTCACGGCGTCCTTTCTGAACGCGGACACGGACTACCTGGCGGCAGGGGATTACACCTGGGACGTGCGCTATGTGATCCACCCCTACTATGACAGCGAAGGGAAGATCGTGGACGGCGACCAGGTAATCACCCCAAAGCTGCCGCAGACGCTCAGGCTGCTTCCTGCGGTGGGCTACATTTAAGGACGGAGGAAGAAAGGCATGGCAAATCCAGAAATCAATATCCCGATCAGCGACCCGGAAACCACGGAGCTGGAAATGGCCGTGAGGGCCGGGACGACCATCCCCGCCCCGCTGGACACCACCCTCACCGTGGCCGGAAAGGCGGCGGACGCGAAAGCGGCGGGCGACGCCATCCGGGCAAACGGGGCAGCCATCGAGGAGCTGCAAGCATCGGACGCGGACAAAGTAAGCAAGCCCGCCACCAGCCCGGACGGCACCGCCGGACAACTGCTGCGCACCAATGGGGACGGCACCACCCAATGGGTGGATCAGGGCACGCCCACAGCGGAGCAGGTGGGCGCTGCGGTGGACGAATGGCTGGAGGATCACCCGGAGGCCACCACCACCGTGGAGGATGGGGCCATCGGCTGGGACAAGCTGCATCCGGCACTGAAACTGGCGGCGGACATGATCCCGGGCACCACACAAGTGATCACCCGCAATGAGGACGGAGCCGTGGCCCAGATCGCGCACCAGGGGACGGGCGGCGCTGCCGTGCGCACCGACGTGATCACCCGCGCTGATACGGCGGTGACGGAGACGCGCACCCTGGCAACGGGCCAGAAAATGACCATCATCACCAACAAAACGACGAAGCAGACCCAGGTGGTCTATTCGGACAATTAAGAAACGGAGGAGAACAAAATGGGCTATCACATGACAGAGCTGGAGGGGAAAAACGCGGATCGCATCGCGGCGGCCCTGGAGCAGATCGCCCGCGGCGGCAGCCCGGCGAAGCTGGACGGCGTGTTCGCGGCCATGGTGGACGGAGAAAACACCACGAAGCTGTTTCTCCAGTTCATGCCCCTGGCGCTGGAGGAGAGCAGCCGCTTCGTGGCGCTGGAGCGCTTTTTCAAGCTGATCGGCGCGGGCTGGGCGGACAAGGTGTACACCCTGCGGGGGCCGGACTGGCGGGTGAGCAACGGCGCCACGGCGCTGACACCCCTGGCAGACCTGGCAGACAAGCAGGCCGCGCAACTGTGCACCGACACCACCGCGCCCGTGCACGACTGGGCGGACGACGACCCCATGACCTGGTACTGCCGGGCGAACGCCCTTTCCCTGGCAAACGGCGACATGAACGTGCTGGCCATTGAGGGCATCGACGACACGTTCGACATCACGGGCAACCTGGCCCCCGTGTATACCTTCCGCCTGGCGCTGTGGCAGGTGCATTTCACGGACGGGAGCTATGAGTATAAGACCTTTGCAACCGTTCAGCAGGGCGGCATGAGGCCATGGGCGGCAGCCGTGCGGCCAGACAACAGCATCCGCCCCATGGTATGGCAGGCCACATTCGGCGGCAGCAAGACCAGCGACGGCAAGCTGACCAGCGGCGCGGGAAACCTGCTGGCCATTAACACCAGCGCCACGGCGGGCCTGACCGCTGCCAGGAAGTGGGACGCCTATGAGGGCGTATACAGCGAAACGGACACCGACGTGATCCTGGACTTGTGGCAGCTTCGCCACTTCGACCTGGAAAACAGCGGCATCCTGGAGGGGTGCACCAGCTACTACCTGGATTATACCGTGGCCATGGCGGAGGACGAGGTGCGGAGCGTGGTGCTGACGGCAGCGCAGGGCGCGAACATCCTGATCGGAAGCACTCTGGACGTGGGCACAGAGGCGAGAAACGGCAGTATTGCCAGGGCGCGGGTGCTGCTGAAAGAGAACTTCACCCAGGGCGAAACGGAATACACCCGCGTGTTCCTGGACGTGGCGGAGGACTTCAACGTCACCGAGGGCGCGCACGCGGCCACCATGCCCTGGTTCACGGGCACCACGGAGGCGCTGCCGGGCCGTAAGGATGGCAGCATTTATCACCTGACCAACGGCAAAACCCCGGCGCGCATCGCGGGTGTGGAGCTGCTGGACGGGGCCTACGCCGTGGGCCTTGATCCTCTGTGGAACAGCGATTACAACGCGGAGCGGAGCCCCGCAAGCATCTATACCGTGTACGCCTGCCGGGACAGCGAAAAACAGGCAGGCAGCATCACGGCCAACTATGAAGCGGTGGCAACCTTCACCAGCACGGTCAGCGGATGGCAGTATGTGAAGCACTTCGAGGTCAGGGACGACGGCATGCAGGTGCCGGACGCCCTGGGCGGCAGCGGGAGCACCTACATGAAGTCGGCTTTCCACTTCGGCGGTTCGTCCGGCGTGCGGGCGCCCTGGGTGTTCGGCAGTCTGAACTACGGTGCGCTGTTTGGCCTGGCCTGCGCGGCTGGCTACTTTACGCCTGGGGACGCGGACTGGGACGAGCGGCCGCGGCTTGCTGGTTCTGGCAAGAAGCGGGGTGAATGGGCCGCGTAAGCGCGCCCAGAGGGGCCGCAGGCCCCTGACAAGAGCACAAACAGGCGGGAAATATAAAAATCAGGGTTTTGTGTTGTGTCGGCTTTCAACTTCAACGGTTCGTCCGGCGTGCGGGCGCCCTGGGTGTTCGGCAATCTGAACAACGGTGCGCCGTATGGCCTGGCCTACGCGAATGGCAACAATACGCCTGGGAACGCGAACTGGAACGAGCGGCCGCGGCTTGCTTTGAACAAGGTGCCAGTGGGCATCCAAACAACACAGAATCCGCCGTGAGAAAATCGGCTAACGCCAGCACTGTGGTAACACAGAGGAGCGCCCGCGGGGCGCGCCTGCGGCAAGTAATAGAGCGCCGATCCTGCTGATGGACGCCGGAGAGAGAAAGACCGGGCGTCCATCGGTTATATAAGGACAGGCTAACGGAAAGCCGCTGAGCACAAAAGTAAGACCATCACCAATTCACCATAGAGGGAGGGGCCGCGGTGCCCAGGTTATACAAGGAACGGAGCCATGTTTTGAGCTTCCTGGCCGTTCAGGCTTGCTTTCAAAAGAAATGGCGGCGGAATGACGTGCTGACCGATATAGAAGAATGGACAGGCCGGAGCCGTTACGAAATTTGGGAGACGGAGCTGGACAGGCCGGAGCACATGTTCGCCCTAAAGTATGAAATCACGGACGAAAGAGCCATGGCGCTGGACGATATGCTGGAGAGCATCGAACAGGGCCACGATCCAGACCTGGACACCGTGACCACCCGGCGTAGGAGGGATGGAACAACTGGCAAAGAAAGGGACATCGCCTATTTGTGCATACGCCACCAACTGCTGGGCCACGCCGTGGCCCTGGGAATTGAACCGCTGCTAAATGCGCGCTATCTGCCCTGCCAGCACGCCAGCCTGCCGGGCAGAGGGCCCACGAAGCTGGCCCGGCAGGTGCGGCGGGCGCTGAACCGAAAGCTGGGCATTAAATACTTTCAGAAAACGGACTGCTCCAAGGCATACGCCAGCACACAATACAGCAAAGTGCGGGCCATCCTGAAAGCAGAAATCCCACGGGCAAGGTGGATTCACGCGGGCATGGCAATGCTGGAAAGGTACGCGCCGGGCGGCCATCTTATTATCGGCGGGTATCTGGACGCACGACTGTTCAACTTTGTTATGAGCTACGCGCTGCGCTATGTATTGAGTTTGCACAAGAGCAGGCGCGGAAACAAAATCCCGCTTGTGATCGCCATCGGAAATTATATGGACGATTGTGCCTTCTTTTCTTCCAGCGCTTCCGCGCTGGCCCAGGCCGTGCGCAGGTATACAGCCTATTTGGAGGAGAGATACCAGATCAGGGCGCGGCCTACCACGGGCATCATACGCCTGTGGACGATTGAAGAAGAAAAGGCACACAAACACCGGGCCACGCCCGCGGCGCGGGGCTGCCCTATGATCGACATAGGCGGCTACCGCATAGGGCGGAGCCATACCACCATCCGGCGGCGGAACGCGGTGAAAGCCATCCGCTGCATGAAAAGGGCCTGGAGGGAATACAAGGCCACGGGCACGCTAAAGCACCAGCGGGCAAACAGCGTGATCAGCCGAAACAGCTTTTTCACGCAGACGGACAGCTTCCGCATGGCGAAACGCTACCACCTGGCGGAGCTGCTGCGAGTGGCAAAGCGCATCCAGGCATACTGGGCAAGGGTAAGAAACCGAAAAAGAAGGGAGCGACTGCAAAATGTTATTGACAAATACAGAGAGCACCGTGCGGCCTGGTGCCGTGACGATGCAGCGCCAGCCAGACGGCACCGTGAACGTGCGGCTGGCGGACAACATCCGGGAGGAAACCCGGACGGACGAGCACGGAGAGCAGGCCGTGTACATCTATGACGAGGCTGTGTTCACTCTGGAGGAAGGCCGCAGGGAAACGGAGGCGGACATCCTGGAAAACTTCGCGGCCTGGTGGGCCTTCGCCAGCGAACCGCAGGAGGAGCCGCCCACGGTGGAGGAGCGCCTGACCATCATTGAGGACGCCTTGATGGAATTGTTTGGAGGTGAGTGACGTGTTCGCGCTGGTTAAGATGAAATACCGCCTGAAAAAGATCACCGCGGCCCAGGTGTGGGCCTATGCGGACGAGGGCCAGATCACGGAAGAACAGGCGGCCAGCATTTGCGGGCCGCGCCCGGTATGAGCACCGTGGAGGAGCTGTGCCGCCTTTTGTGCGCTGCCGCTGGGATCATCCGGCGGCAGGCTGCGCTTTTGGAGATGCACGGCATAAAAACGGCGGACGGCGACCTGGAAAACGAGCGCCGGGCCACTCTGGACGCCATCCTGGAAACGGCGGGAGAGGACGTAAACCGCTGTGTATGCTGCGGGCAAATCATCCCGGAAGGCCGGATGG
>Ga0310691_10001412_pt1 | contig 36692 bp, 20 predicted proteins | sample 176DNAGHGlowgp2_FD_203887 | JGI IMG/M metagenome (GOLD analysis project Ga0310691, IMG submission 203887) | Sheep rumen microbial communities from Palmerston North, Manawatu-Wanganui, New Zealand - 1766 DNA GHGlow gp2 (v2) (version 2) | ecosystem: Host-associated > Mammals > Digestive system >... | reverse complement strand
GAAGTAGCAGGCTGCATAGATTATCATCGACACACACTGTATGGCTCCTGCGTGGTTCCCGTTCAGTTTACCAATGACGTACACGCTGGCCACTACACCGAACAGCATTGCGGCCTCCGTGAAGCAGTTCCATGCCTTCCGCCACTCGAACCGCTCATGATATACCAGCAGCCCGCACAGCAGCCCCACGATGAAGTTACCGCCTAACAACCATACCAGCGCAAACACATTCCCTGCGATGGGATGCAAATACGCCGCTATACCTGTTATCACAGCAACTATAAAACTCTTTATCTCAGTCATAGTTTAAGTTTGTCAGTATGGATAGTGTGAAAGTCTTAATTCGGATATTGTATGTTTTGATTATGTACCTACTTATTACAATAACTATTTATCTTTTCTTTGGAAATTAGATACTGTTTCTTTATATAAAGGGGAGTGGTTGTTCCCCTTTGATTAGTTGGTATAATCAGTAATAACCTTACTACTGGCTTTACTCAATATAAAACAACCTTGCACCCATATTTCCATGATTGTCTGTTTTTAAGTAGGACAATAAGCTGTGCCCAAAACCGCTGTTAGAGTATTCTTGCGCACCACCACTCATGGAGTAATAAGTGCCATCTGTTTTTGCCCAAATTGCACCGTTAAATGAAAACAAAGGATTATTGTCAGTAGAAGAAACTCTGGGAACAAGAAGGAGGAGAGCCAACTTTTTTCTCGTTTCTACAGGCAGACTATCATAGCCTGGTTTACATAAAACAGTATTCCAACTTTGTTGGGCAAGTGTGTTTCCGCCATCAAGAAATTCGTTGTTAAACCACAGTTCATGTTGCCCTGTAATATTAACAAAGACTCCAGTTGCTTCCCAAGAAGATTCTTCACTATTAAAATTATTATCTGTCGCCAAATATATCTGGCCGTTCACAATCTTTACAAGGTCATTCCATTTCCAAAGACCACCAATTAAATCATATATACCCCATCTTGAAGCATTGTGTGACCACGATAATGGTTGCGTGCCATTTATCCATTTTGCTCCAAATGTTTCCTCACCTGCAAGTTTACCATCTAAACGCTGGCAAGTTTCAAACTCATAACCTTCAACACTACTCATTCCATACTTAGAATTACAGCGTGGCGTAAGTCCATTAAACTTTGAGGAAAGAAGATATGTAAGTGATTTCTCATATATAGTTTCAAGATGCCACCCAGAACCTTTTGCGAGTGCTGCGGCTTTATGAGCCTCCAATGATTTGTTGTTTTCTGGAGCAAGCCCAAACCAGTTTACGGGATGCCCATCAACATAAGAGGTCATAAAAACACCGGCATAAATCACAGGCTTTAATACCCCATTGACATAAAAAGCAGGATGTGGTGTTTGTAAATCACCCAATGAAGATGCAAATGCTCCGATGGATACAAGAGGTATCTTATACATTAACGAAGGATAGCCAGCATTGTCCCAAATAACAGTAACAGCTCCATTAGATGAAGATTCTATGATAGAGCGCAATACATTTCTCGGCAATGCTCTTGCTGCATTATAATCAAATACAGAGGTAAGTGTTTCCAATTGTAAAACATAGTCCTTATTCAGTTTGCCAGTTCTGAACAGAAAATCTTTGAAGGAATCATTTGTGAGGAAGACGTCAGATAAGGTTTCCGACATATCTGTTTTACAGCAAGACCTAAAATATACCGCATCCGATGGTATATTAGTTTTCCTTACACTAACACCTTCGTTTGCTGTATTTGAAAAAGCTACAGATGAATTAACAATATAGTTCCCTGCGCCATCATAAAAGGCAATTGCAGCAGTTGCAGTCCACCCTCCAATTCCATTAATAACTATATCACAATCCTTGTTGATAAATATCAGTTCAGTTGCCTTGAATCCGTCAAAATTATATACCTTTCCGTTTGATACTTGTATATATTTCCCATCAAGGGTATATAAATCCGTTCCAGCAACTTTGAACCCATTGCTAATGGCGTTTGCATATTGAATGGAATCTTGCACTAATGTTGCAAGCCCATTCAAAGAAATTGCTTGTAACAATGTATCATCTGACAATGATGAAGCATAGGCTGAAGAACGAACATACACTGCTTCTTCTGGTATGTTTTGCACTGAAACCACCCTATCATGAACTGATGAATTTCCAGTAACTCCACTAATAAATGTTTTATTCTTATCATAAAAAGCAACTTCAAGCAGTCCACTTTCTCCACTGATATGGGAAATTTTAATGTCGATAATCCTATCAATCAATATAAATGGAGTGTACTTAAAGTTCTCTGAAGATGTCCCTTCTATATTACCACTTGTGTTAATATATCCGTTGTTTGAAAATACTTCTTTTTGGAGATAGCAAACTTTATTGATTCCAATAATCTTGTTGCCTTGTTCATCAAGCGTATTTAATGCTGGATAAATGGTATCACCTATAATTTTAGATATTCCATTTAAAGAGCAGCACTTTATTGTAGTCAAGCTGTCTATTTCAGATGAGTAAGAAGAAGAACGTATATATACTGCATTACTTGGAATATCTGCTTTATTCAGTGTGCAATTATGTAATACCCCAATTCCTGCGACACCACTGATAAAGTTTTTATCCTTATCATAAAATGCCACTTCAAGTCCTCCAGGTTCATTCTTTATGTGAGTAATTAAAATATCTGTGCTATTATCAATCAATATAAATGGAGTGCACTTAAAGTTCTCTGAAGATGTCCCTTTTATTTCTCCTTGCAGGTTAATATAGCCATTTTCAAAGTATGTATCGCTAAATAAAACAGTAAGTTCATACACTCCCCCGCTCTTAACCAGATTATCACTTCCCGCAGTAGGCTCATCATCAACTCCCTGCCAATCACTTTCAGTAGTGCTAAAAGTATCAGACATCAGTCTGTATTGTAGATACTTATTGTCAGAACTCTGTATAAACTTGATACTCATACCTCCTCTTCTGACTGAAAAAGGAATAAGAGTATTAAGGTTTGCATCAGAGAGCAATGCATATAAGGATTCAAATTTACCATCATTGTTAGGGCCCGCTGTAGGATTCTTTGCTGATACATCATAAACTGCTCCTAGAGCAAGTTCCTTCTGCACTCCACCACTCTTAACCAGATTATCACTACCAGCTGTGGGTTCATCATCTATGCCCATCTCATTCACCTTCTCATTAGTGGAGAAAGCAACATTGTTAATAGCGGTCTTGGCGCCACCCGACTGCAGGGGCTTCACGCTGCCCTCCGTAGGCTCCGCATCCGTGATGGTCTGCAAGGTCTCTATCATCCCGTCAGCCAGTTTCTCCGTAGTGACAGCACCGTCAGCCAGTTTCTCCTCCGTTACATTCTGGTTGGCTATCTTAGCCGTCGTAACTGCGCCGTTGGCTATCTTCGGTGTGGTTACGTTTCCATCGGCTATCTTCGGTGTCGTCACTGCACCGTCTTCCATCTTATCCGTTGTCACGCATCCCTCTCTCAAGTTTCCGTTAAGGACCGCCCCCTGACTGATATTACCTGCGACAACGCTATTGGGTGCCAAATGCTGACTCTCCACGGCACCGCGCCTAATCTTCACGGATGTTACAGCCTCGGGAGCAATTTTCTCAGTCGTCACGGCCTGATCTTCTATCTTTTCCTCTGTAACTGCGCCCACGCCGATGTTACCGCTCTTTACTTCACCGATGCCGATGTTTTCACTCTTCACCTCGTGGGCACCGATATTAGTGCTTTTCACTTCACCCGCGCCAATGTTGTTGCTCTTTACCTCCCCGGCACCGATGTTACCGCTCTTTACTTCTCCGGCACCGATGTTACCGCTCTTTACTTCACCTGCGCCAATGTTTTCGCTCTTTACCTCGCCTGCACCGATTTTGGCGGTTGTCACAGCTCCGTCGGCAATCTTGGCGGTAGTGACGTTCTGGTCGGCAATCTTCGGCGTGGTCACGTTCGCATCGGCTATCTTGACGGTTGTGACGTTTTGGTCGGCAATCTTCGGTGTGGTCACCGCCCCATCGGCAATCTTTGAGGTCACGATGCCCTCATCGGGTATCTTCTTCGAAGTAACGGCCTCGTCGGCAATCTTCGGCGTGGTCACGTTCGCATCGGCTATCTTCGGTGTTGTTACATTCTGGTCGGCAATCTTCGGTGTGGTCACCGCCCCATCGGCTATCTTTTCCGTGGTAACACCTGTCTGGTCTTCGCTCTCGGGGTTCCAGTCCTCAATCTTGGGTGTCGTTACCGCGCCGTCTGCTATCTTCTGCGTAGTGATGGCCCCGTCTTCAATCTGGTTTTCCTCCACTTGCTCGGAGCGTATCTGCACCCATTCCTTCTCCGACAGCCACGTGCCTTCGCCAGTGCCGCCCACAGTACCACGCAGGCAGGCAATCTCGTAGGCCGACAGACCGTCGTAACCGTAGGCGTGAGCCACGGTGTTCAGTCTCAGCAGTACAGGGGCTTGCTCGCTGTCCGCCTCAAACTGATTGGTCGTCAGGCAGAAGAGGTTGTCTACACGGGTACGCTGCACGTCTCGGGCGTGCATCGTCTCGCCGTTCTTCCACCATACGAGTTCTACGCTGTACACGCCTTCCTTCCAGATACCGGTGTTCTCCGTATCGATGAGGGCGTTAATCTGTCCAAACTTCTCCGCGTCCACCTCGCAGGCTACACGGATGCGGTCATATTTGTTGATGAGGAACAGGACGATGTCGTTGTCTCCCGTGCCGATGCGCGAGAAGTCTTCCAGGGCCAGGCCTGCACCTTTTCTTACTGTCCAGTTAAGGGTTATCTGATTACCTTGATGTACGTAATGGGTCATAATAATAGGGCTACTTTTACTTTACGCAAGCAAAAATAGCCCTATTACCTTCTTTCTTTTGACTTTTTGTCAAGTCGTGGCCTCTTCTTCGGTCTCCTCGTCCTCCTTTCTGTCAGCCTTATCGATGGTTTTCTGAGGGTATACGTCTATCGCCTTATTCTCGTCCCCGGTCTTTCTGTAGGTTCGGATGGCGTCTATCATCTGCTGTTTCAGCATGTACTCGTTCTCCTCCACGTCTTCGCCTTCCTTACCCTGCTCGCGAATCTTCTGCAGTTGTTTGTCGCCCATGTGCCATATCATATACTCTGTATAGGCGCGGCTTTTCTCGTATTTCTCCAGGGTCTCCTTGGCCTTGGCGTACTCCAGCGTATCATTCATGGCGGCCTTAACATCCCCCGCCCATCCGTCTCGTTCATGTTTTATTCCGTCCATCTCGTCTTTCAGGTCGAAGAACTGGTTGTCGATGCGTTCCTCCACGGCCCTTTGGTCGGCTTCCGCGTGGAACGCGTAAATCACGCCTACGCTCTTCCAGTCGAACTCGTCATCTTTGCCCGTTGCATATCGAACTACTTTATTAGGCACGGAAATCCAATGATAGAAACCAGACAAGTACTGACGGCAAAGGTATTCCACCTGCGCAGGATTTATCTCTACGTTACCCCTTTTGTGCGGATTGCCACCGGTGGCTTCACTTATCCACTTACTGATTTCAATATAACCGGCCCCGGTATTACGATAGACGCGCTTATACTCAGGATCCTTCTTATTATAATCGGTCTCCTTCATGATGGGCAGGCCCATCCAGTTCTCATTCGCAAAAACACCGGTTACGGGACTGATGCCCGTAGGCACAAAACCTTTCCAGTCTAGAATACTTTCGTTACTCGTAGGGTCTATAGGTAAAGCACTTCCTATCTGTTGCGCAAATCGGAGTTTGAAGTCTTTCTCGGACATGACTTCCTTCGGGTCCATATACTCTGCAAGCAGCGCGCCGAGCCCGAAAGGTACTGCGAACTCTGGGGCGAGGGGCAGAGATAGAAAGTGACCTCCGCTTAAATATATATTGATGAACCCGCTCCGTCGCCACCAAGGCAAATCATAATAGGGATTTTTCTTATCGTCGTCATCTCCGTCACCGCCTTCGCCCAGCACGTTCATGATGAACTCGGTAAACGCGGCCTGCGAATACCCCAGTGCCCCTAAACGTAAGAATAAGTTAGTGGCGCGGGCAGGGTGGTGGTATGACGCGCGAGCAATATTTTCGAGGCCCTGAATACTTGCGTTAAAGAATGCAAAAGCCGAACGGGCGAATTGATTCATCGAAGCCATGGCGTATATAAATTTCCCCTTCACACCCTTTACATCCCAGAAGCTCTTTCCCTTATTCACAGCCGCTCCCGCGCCTTTCTTGGAGAAGTTTGTACTTATGTCTTTAGCGTCGTAGATGGCGCGCGCCCTGCTCCTGCCCATCTCTATGCTTGTTTTGTAGGCCGCGAACCTACTAATACCTTCCGACCAGCGCCCCATGAAATCGAACACTCCGCCTATGAAGTCAATGATAGACCTCCCGTAGTTAGGATTGAGACGCTGCTGAATATACCTTTTTGCCTCGTCTACGTCTGTCCGGATGGTGTAGCCTGTCTCGCCGCCGTTGTGCACGAAGTCATAGAACATACCTTCTATACTGTTAGGGTCAGTTCGGTCAAGCGTACCATTTGACAACTTACGCAAGAGTATCGGCATCTTTACAGACAGTGCCGCCCAGTTAGCCATGAACTTCGCTCCGTATTTGCCCCCTTCTTTAAGGAACGCCATCTCTATCGAGTAGTGCATGTCCCTCCAAAGGTTCTTTGCAATGAAAGAGATTCTTCTTGCCGTTGACCACATGGCGATCCATCGCGAGGCAGCGGCCAATGTCTCGTACACATGCGCGGTGTTTGGGTTCGTGAGCCCATTAACGGCCTCCGCTGCGCGTGGGTCTCCATTCACCGTCAGCACGTGTGTACGACCACCTTGTTTTACCAGCACTTGATGGCTACTTAACGACCCAGGTGCCACAAGATAGGGTATCTTGTCCTTCTCTCGAACGCGTTTAACGTGGTCGGGGTCGAACTGTGCCAGCGATTCCATTTGCTGGTTAAAGGCTTCGGTCTTACGGGCAACTTCCTCGGGGCTGTCATTATCATAGATGTCCTTGGGGAATTTGGCCACCCAAGAACCCGAGCTATTTTCGTACTCCATCCACAATGGGCTGACGCTAATAAGATTGGATTTGTGCATATTAGCAAGGTTCAGGAAGTGCTGCTTCACCATGTTACGGTTGCCGATGGTGATAGCGTTCATCGCTAAATCCTGCAATGTCGCCAATGGGTCGTCGGCTACACTCTTACGACCTTTCGCGTGCTTCATGATGTCTTGTACGCCTGCCACCTGTCTACCGATGTAGTCATAGACTTCGTCGCTCGTGGTCTCGTCCCAACCACGCAGGGGAATATAGTACGCAAACTGGGCACGCAAGGTATCGTAGGTCTCCTGTGAAATCATGCCGCTGTCTAACGACTTCTGCAGGGCAAAGCCCGATACTCCTCTTACTGCTGCCCACAGGTCGTCAATCTCTTCGTCCTGTCCGTCCTCAAATCGATCCACGTAGTCGTGCGCCATGTCTTCGGCGTCCTCGACATCGTCCACACCAAACAGACCTGTCAGACCGCTGTAGTCTCTCTTGCGGAATTTCTCTAAGAAACTGTCGTACTCGGGGCCGCTGTCTGCGCCTGCGGCTTCTCTTGCGTCGCGTTCGGCGAAGACGATGTTACGCTCCAGGCCGTGCTTGGCTATCATGTACTTCTTGATGCGCTCGTACTGACGCTCATCGGCGCCACCTAATGCAGCTACAGCGTCTATAAGGGCGGCCATCTGAATACGAATAAATTCCTCCTGCTGTGCCTTGTTGGAACTGCTCAACCTGTTCTCTGCCATCCAGGCGTTCTGCGAATCGAGCAATCTTCCGCCTGTCTCCTTCAGCACGGCATCCTGCAGCCGCTTCAGCGACAGCATACTGTCCTGCCAGGTCTCGCGCATCCGATGGGCAAAGCCCGATACCGTAGCATCATACTCGGCCTGCGCCAGGCCTGCATTATGTCGAACGGAAGATATGGAGAAACTTACGCCTTCTCTTCCTTTTTCGGAAATACTGCGAACCGCATCCCCCCTTCGCCGTCCTGAACGTACATCGTCCTGCCTGTCTCGTTGGCTATCTTCTGCGCTTCTGCCATTTTCTTTCCGAGAGGTGACTGGCGTATAGCCTCTTTCTCGGTCTCCTCGGCCTCTTTCTTCGTCAGATAGTCCGGGTCGCGCTTCAACGTGAAGGTTCGTCCCATCACTTCTATTTCCGTCGATTCCTGCCCCGTTTCCAGTAGCATCCGCATGGCCTCGTCGTACTTCTTCTTGGCCAACTCTGTCTCGGCTTTCCTTTGCCGGTATTCTTCGTCTGTCATTTTCTCCTTGTTTTATGTAATCTACAATATGTGTTAAACCGTAGGCATTAAAGTCTCTTTGCGACAGTCCCGAGAAGTAGGCTCTCGCGCCTTCTATCCCAAGTTCTGACACCGTTCTCTCCACAAAGTCAACTACGCATTCCTCTTTTTGCGTCTGTTCGTTTCTGTTTATCCCCGCGTAATTGGCTCGTATCTCGGCGAAACGCTGGGGGGCCAGTTTCTCTAACGCCTCATACCACGACGCAACGGAGCCTTTCAACCCCATATTACGTATCGCGCGATGGGTGGTCTCGTGGCAAAGATACGACTTTATTTCCTTTTTATTAGCATCGAGATTGAAAATAATTATTTTATCTATACTTTCGATGTAACCAGCATTCGGTGCCAAAGCGCCGGAGGCTATGCCCAAAAGGTCTTGTCTTTCTTTCTTCGTAAGGCGTTCGTCTTCGGCTAAATCTCTCAGGAATGATGGGCCGGTGGATATGATAACTCCGTAAGCCCCTTCCATTTCTGAGGCTACCTCTTCTACCAAAGGCGCAATTCGGGTCTTGGCGCGTTCTGTGTTATTCTGCTCGTTTATGGCGGACATTAGGGAGGCCACATCTCTCGTATCGAGTTTACTCATGTCGAATGGGGGAATAGGCTCAACGACATTAAACTTCACGCCGCCATCCTGGCGCACATTGCCTTTAGCCTCTCCTGACACTTTCACGCCGCGTTTTTCTAACTCCGCGCGAAGAGAGGGAGTGATTGTATTATATGGGATGGGAATATTCTCGCCCTCCAACAACTCTGCTATCTTGGACGCGACTTCGGAGTCTGGGACTATGCGAATAGGCTTGTCCCAACGAGAAAGTATGACTTTACGCTTTTTACCCTCCGGGAGTTTTCCACTGACGGGGCCCGCGTGCCAAGTCATTTCCCCAACTGCGTCCTTTGCTTTCTCGGCCTTATATCCGCTTGTAAGTTCACTCTCTGGCACTTCAACCTCGGTTGTCACAAGGTTCGGTCGGTCGTATGCACTAGTGAATTGGTCGTTTAATGGCGAACGAGAAGTGTGGAAATATGGATTATAACGCGCCTTCAGGCTCTTCCCGTTGCCCTTATTTAAGGTAAAGAAACCTTTACTGTCGGCCATTTCAGGGCGTTCCTCCGCCTCTTCCCACATGCCAAGTTCAATCGGTTTTCGAAGTTTGCCGTCGGTTTTTGCAGACATGGGCGGATATAGTTTACCGTCGATTAACTGCATGGCGCGATAAACCCTAATCTTTGGCCCCATTTCAAGTTCGGCAATTTTGAAGGGGTCTGAGACAATGTGGAAATGTACGCCCCCTTCTTCTCCTTTTTCATCTGTTGATTCGTCTTCTCCCATCTCGTCCTCACTGGACACACGCACGCCCATCTTTGACAGCAACTTCACTACATCCTCAATATTGTATTTTGGTACGTCGCCCTGCATCATGCCGGCCTTAGTGTGGAACCCCCCGTAGCCTACATATTTCAGTAGGTCGTCATTGAGGTAGTACTTGCCGCCTTCCTTCTTCGACTTCGGAACTCGCACAAAGTAGTCCCCCCAACGTTCCCTTATTATCTGTACCTTACCGTCGGTACTAACAATCGGTTTGTCTCTCCACGTGAGGTTCTTTATTTGCTCAATACGAGACAGGATGGGCGCGCCTGCGGTCTTCAATTGCCCGGGCTCCCACTTGTCAGGCATCAAGATACCGTCACGAATTTCTCCGTTCTCATCCGTGAAACTTATCAACTGACCGGGGTAATTGCCATTTTGGTCTTGCGTGTCGGCTACGGCCTGCAGGATGTTGCCGGTCATGATGTAGCCTTTCTTTCGCGTGTTTGTAGGCAGTTGAGAATCCCAGTTGTCGAGATTTGTACGACGAGCCGTATCAAAATTGTTATCGGTTGCCCCCTTGATATGGGTCAGAGGGCCGATCTGTGACATCTTAACCTCAATACGCCTACGGCCGTCCAACGTAGCGAACACGGCGAAGGTCGTAGATGGTGTAACTTTGCTTTCCTTGGCCTTATATCCGCAGAAGATGGCGGGAGATGTGAACATATAAACGTCTGTGTCCAGATTGTCGGGAACCAGATAGGTCTGCCCTGGGGCGAACCATCCGAGTCGGTTCGTGAGGTTCTGCGCTTGATTGTTGATGGCGTTCACACGTCCTTCATGGCCCTCGTCGACCTTAGCGCGCTGTTCCTCGGCGTAGGTCTCAATAGCCTCACGTTTCTCTGCCTCACTGGCCTTAGTGCTGGCGTTAATCTTCTCTGTCCTTTTGCGGATGCTATCCTCTGCCTTCGACTTCTCGCGGTCGTAACGCTCATCCTCGGCTTGCAGTTTGGCTTCTCGCTCCCGTTCGATGGTTCCGACGATTTCAAGTACACGCTCGCCTGCCTGTTCATCTTGATAAGCATTGCGCATATGGCCCTTCTCTACACCGAGGGGCTTGTTCAACTGCGCCATGGCCTTACGTACTTCATCGGCCTTCATGGGCTTGCGCAGTACGTCCATTTCCACTTCTTCCACGTAGGCGTTTTGGGCGAAGGGATTTCTACCCTTCGGGTCCACACCCTCCGACGATACTTTCTTTAGTACGGTCTTGGCCCGCAAGGGTAATGCGGTTATCTTCAGGTCGTTCGTGCCAGTCTCGTCCAGGTATTTGATGAGGTCGTTATAACGCTTTACCACATCGTCATAGAAGGCGTCTTGCTCGGCAGTGCTCAGCAAGGCCACACGACCCGTAATACGACTGGCGTCATCTTCCTTTGCTTTGTACTCCTCTAACTCAGAGGATTTTACGGGTTCACTTTGCTTTCCGAGTGGCTGCCCCATCTTCTCATATACCTCGGGGTTGTCGCGCAGATACTCTATAATCACCTGACTACCGTACTTGTTCAGAAGGTCTGGGGCTTCTACATCACTGCTCTTGCTTTCCTGCGATGTGGTGGTGTTGGCATTCAACGACTTCAACTTCGTAGCAAGCATCATCAGGAAACGACTCTCTGCAGGAACGGGAAGACCAAGGTTGATGTAATAACCCCGATGTACCTGTCCCGTACGGTCGATACGACCAATCATCTGCATGTAATCGTTGATGTCGCTCAGAGGTTGGGCGATAACCATCGTACGCTGACGCTGGTCGGCGAATTTCTTCGAGGCATGCAAACTAATACCTGTCGATGCTGATTTATTCAATATCAGCACGTCTAACTTACCACTATTGAAGTCGCGAGCCAACTTCTTCTTATCTACCTTGCCACGGCTCTTGACAACAGTATTCCCTTCTCCGTCTTTTCCCAGATAGGTCTCACGGCCTGTCAGTTCACCCACTTTATACCCTCGTTCGTTGAGTTTCTCTATGATGGCGTCCAAAGGACTGATAAACACATCTTGCGTGGCTTTGCGGATGAAGTCTTGCAGGGCGTAATAGGCTTTTTCTCCAACAGGGCCTAACTCGGCGGGCGAATAAGTGGCGTGAGTCCCTTTCCCGTCCTCATCCTTCACAGTGTATTGCATGACCGTGTCTAACCCGCGAAGCAGACTGAGGGCGAAAGTGGGCTCTTCAATTGCTTCACCGACGGCGAAGTCTGACAGGGAACTCTCCATAGTGCTCTCTAAGGCAATGACGGGATGGCGACCGGCCTTTATCTCAGCCTCCACTTGGTCGACAATGGCATCCACCTTCAAGGCCAACAGCAATTGTTTGGTGTAATTGAAGGCCTTATTAACGAACGGGGGATTGTCTACACCCGCGTTCTTCGTGCCTTTCTTTACATCCGCACTGCTGGCCATCCATCCCAATTCGGCATCCAGTTCGGCAATCTTCGGTTCGACGAATTGCTTTTGAAACTGAATAATGGCATTGAAGGCCTCAATGGTACGGTCGTAGTTCTCACGGGCGCGTTTTACGGTCGCCTCGTCGTCAACGGTCGTCCAGTCGGTCTTCACGTCACTCATGTCGCGCTCACGGCGAACCATCTGACCGCTCTCGCTCAAGGCGCGACTCATAATCTCCTGCAGGGTCACACCGCCCTTCTCAATGATGGCTATGAGTTCGTCGGGCTTGACATTCGCCTTACTCATGGCTGTACGTATGGCATACAAGGGCATGGTGTCAGGTCTCTTGGCAAAGGTAGCACTGGCGAAGGTAACGGCCTTGGCGTCCTTCACAAGGCTCTGCAGATAGGCGCCCGTATTGCTCTCGCCTGCTGCGCTGTGGCTCTCGTCAAGCAGCATAATGTTGTCCTTGGCAATCTTACGCAGGAAATCGACTTTCGGCGTAGGACGCTCCTTTCCAGTATCTTTCTTCTTGGCGCGACCGCCGTTTTTCTTGGCAGCCTGACGGGCTTCCTCACGGCTTTGTGCGTCACCGGTGTTCACCTGTGAGTAGGAAAGTACGGCGTAATCATAGTCATCGGGGAGTTTGCCAGTAGCGAATATGCGTTTCTTTACCGCATCGCTCGGCGAACGATACACCTCCGTCCCGTTGTTGTCGGTCATCACACCAGGGTTCGAGCCAGATGCGTCGTTGAAAATGAAGGGGCGGAGGTCGCCGCTACCTATGTCTACGAGGTCGCGGTATATGTCGGAAAATAGGTTGGCGTCTTTTGTGATAAAGACGGGCTTCTTTCCTTGTTTCACGGCCCAGCGTATTAGAGCAGCCATCTGACGGCCCTTACCGACACCAGTCTGGTCACCGATGATAATACCGTTGCCCTGCTTCATCTGGTAGATAGCCATTGCCACGCTATCCATCTGTTCTGCTGCTAAGGCATCGTGGGCTTCTTTTACCGTATCATAGCCAAGTTCGCTGCGTACGAACTCGTCGATGCCGCCTACTTCCTTTTCAATCTCGGCGAGTGCGGCGTCCATCGATTCCACCATAGCGGCGGGGGCTACGCTTTCAAGACTGAAAGCGGTGCTATGCGGACGGTAGGGTAGTTTCTCCTGATTTAGTTTTCTTTGTTCTTTCGGCTTTACCAGGTCTCGTCCCTCCAGCGAACCGGAACGTTCTCCTCCCACCAGTCGTCCATCGTTGTTGACTCGATTTCCGCTATCTGCTCCTTGCTCAACCACTCGAGGGTTATTTCCTTCAACGTCGTCCCGTTGTCCGGGTACACGTCCAGTTCGTCCATATTGTCCCCGTTGTGCGCCAGTTCCAGAAGTCTGTCCGCTTGTTCCCAATACAGGGCGCCCGCCTTCCTGTGAGCCTGCTTCCACGTCAGTTCCTCCTCGTCCTCCTCGGCCTGGTTCAGTATCATTCGTGTCAGATTGTCTATTATCAGGTCGCTGTTCACTCTTCCCGGGCTTGTTGACAGCGTCAGATTCAAGCTCCCTTGGGGCAGTGCGTAATACTTCGTTGCCATTTGTCTTCTTGTTTGAGTTTATTACTTCTGTTACTATACGATACAGGTCGTCAAAGGTCTCTGCTTTAGGCAATGCCTCGCTCTGCACGGGGGGATATACCTTCGACAGCTCGCGGTCGGCCTCACTCCTTCTTCCGTCTATGAGTATCATTCGGGTAGGATAGGTGGTGCCCTGCTTCTGGTAGAGCTTACCGTCCATGTCGATGACGCCTTTCACGTTATAGTGGTCGTAAAGGTACGTAAAAAATTGCTTATCTCCAACTATCCCGCCATTTTTTCCATAAGTCATGTTCCCGCCGATGATAATGACGGCCTTACCGTCGTCCTTCATCTTGGCGAGAGCGTTAAGGGCTATCTGAGGCGCAAGACCGGGTATCATCTTGCCGTCGTACTCCTTTGCCTCGGCATTCCCAAAGGGCGGATTGGTGATGACGGCGTCGTATTGCTGGTCGCCCTCGAAGGGTTGCATGGCGTCCTGGTCGGTCACCCTCTTGAACTTCTGCGCGCGCAGGTTGTCGAGGCGGGTCTTGTCTAACTCATTGGCGTGTACAGTGCCTTCTGGAATGGCGAACACAAGCATACCGTTGCCCGCTGTGGGCTCCAGCACGTCGCGCATACGTTCACGGAAAGCGAACATGTCTGCAGCAAACGACATGGGCAGTGGAGTAGAGTACTGCTGCATACGGATGCGGTTCGTGCTCCGCTGACTGATAGTAGGCTGCAGACTGTACAGCCTTACCACTTCATTGAACAGCTCACGGCTCTTACGCACGTCGTCGGCCTTCTCACCGCGCAGCATGGCGCTGATGATATATCTATTGACATACTGACGTGCCGCACTCACCAACCCGTCCTCTACCAGTTCCTGCAGCAGAATGTCGTCGCGTCCTCCTTCGTCGATGTCGAGGCCCACGGACTTCGCCTTGGCTCTTATGGCCACGATGCTCTTATACGGCTTTTCGCCCGTCTCCATCGCTTCCAGCATGTCATCCGCCACGCTCTGCGAGAAAGCCCGGTACTTATCCGCATCTTCCTCTCTGCGCACCACCGCCGTTTCAGCCGTCGTTCCCGCCGTTTCAGCCGTCGTTCCCGCTGTTTCTACGGCGGTTTCCCCAATGCCGTTCACATCTGTATTCATCACACCTTCATACGAGGTCATGGACTTACGCAGTTCCTCCATGCCAGGCATATCCTTCGCCCCGTTATAAATGGCTTTCAGATAGGGCCGTATGGCATCGCCCAAGTCGTTTATCATTCTTTTGGCGAAGTCGATAAACGTCCGTGCACCGGCCTCGACATGGAACATGGCCATCTCCGTACCGATAGCCAGTATTTCGGGGTCGAATCCTGCGTTTGCCTGTCCGCGCAGTTTTGCCTGCATCCGCTTCTTCAGTTCCTCGTACCTGTCACGGCTCACCAGTTTGTTGTCCTTACCGTATTCCTCTTCCGCCGTAGTGGCCGCCGTTTCTACGGCGGTTTCTGCCTGTTGTGCCTGTATCGGAGCCCCCGTTTCCTCGGCCTCTGTGCCCGTCGCTTCTGCGGCGGGAACCACCGCGCTCAACTGGTCAGCCGTATACTTATTATAAGGCTTCCCGTCGAGATGATAGTAAGTCGTATAAGTGTTTTGCTGTCCAGGTATTACCTCTCCTTCAGTAGTAATATACTCAATGGTATACTCCTTTCCGTCTTCATCGAGGATGACGCGCTCGCCCGCATTGTAACTGTCGCGCTTCTCCGTCCTAACATTTTTTCCGCCTTTTTCTTGCTTGCTCCCGAATTTCTCTGCCTTTGCCTTGATAAATTCGATATCGTCTCTTGCTTGGTCGGGGTCACTTACATCCATCCAGTCAGTGTAATTCCCATTATCATTCTTCTTATCTGTAAAGACGATACGAGAACCACGCTCACTGTCTATAACATCAAAGAATGGTACTCCCGCCTTTGAGAGAATGCCTTTTATTTCTTCTCTGTCAGAGGCATAAAGAGCGTCATTGACTGCCTTGCGTTCTGCGTCCTCACGTTTAAACTCGGCCTCAACACTAGCTGGGATATTTACGTTCATGACGTTCCTGTATAGATGGAATTGGCGTAAGATGTCGCGCTTGGTCGTCTCGCCAAAATAAATATTTGGTGTGACATTGCCACTGGCCTTGTATTTTACATACTTCTGCCCCTGTGTGTTGGTCATGACATTCGACAAGCCGCTAGTGTAACCTATTGACTGCATAAACGCCTTAACCTCATTTAATGTGCTCAACGGTTTATCAAGTTCTCCCTGCTCATTCTGCTTCGCATTAGCCTCTTCCTCCATCTTCTTCGCCAGGCCTAAGATGTCGCCCTTACTCTCGGGCTTCTCCTCCTCCGTCGCGCTCTTCTCGCCATATTTTTCAATGAGGGCGTTTACATATTCCATCACTGGCTCAAAAGCTTTGTTTGCGGCAAGTCTTGCATAATCAATGGCTTCCGTTGCGGCCTTACGATCTGCTGCATTTTTGCTTGTAGTCTTGTCATTATTCTCTTCTATGACACGGCCAAACTCGTCATTAACCTTCTCCCATTCGTTAATAAGCCCGTCAAGTTCTCGCATTTCATCCTCACTCATACGCTCGACAAAGCCCAAGTCCTCAACACCGGCCTGGTCTAAGAAGTTGAAAAGCCCCTCTTTGAGTCGTTCCTTTGATGACTTCTCCTCCTGCTCGCGCTCGCGCTGCCACTCGTACATCATACGACTAGCCTTGTTGTACCCAATCTTGAACTGGCGCTGCACATCGGCACGCGTCGCATTCGGATTCTCGTCCAGCCATGCCTTCACTTCGGGGTAGAGTTCCTTATCACCCTCTTCCAAGTGTGAGGTAACTTTACCGCCCTCTTGCTTCGACTTCTCTTCCTGCTTCGGCGATTCGTCCTCGATACCAAGAATAGCTTTCAATATGCCCTCTCGGCTATTGTCGGAGAACATATCCGACTGGCCCGCTGCCGCCTCTACGGCGCGGTCGTTGTACTGCGAAAGAATGTCTTTCAAGGGCGTACCTGCCCGCGCGTCCAAAGCACGTGCCAGAGCTTCGGTTGTCTTTGCCACCAAGGTATTCTCGCGGAACAAGTCCATCTGCTTCATGTACTCGTCAAGCGACTGGCCGCTGGCCTGCTGCTCTACTAATGTCCTGATGGCCTCGGCAAGTTCGCCCGTCAAGGCGTATTCGCCTGCACTGGCATTAGCCGTTATCTCTGGCATGGCCTCTGCCAACTGGTTCAAGGCACGTTTCGGCAGTTTGTCAATCTGCGATACAACCTCGGGATTATTCTTAAAGACATAGCCCACCAAAGCGGATTCCAGTAAGTTCTGTCCTTCTTCGGTCAGCAGTCCGTCGGGCCCAATATATCTCGGCAGGGTCTGTTGATTTACCTCCACAATCTCAGGAGCTTCCTGCATTATCCTGATAATCTCCCGACAAGCATTCTGACTCTTGAAGACATTGGCAAGGCTGCCGAATCGGGCCACCTCCTGTTGCAGTAAGTTAAAGGTGTGGTCGCTCAGCACCTTGCCCATCTTCACGCCTTTCTCTACGCTGTTTTCTTCTTTCTGCGACGGGGCGTTGAAGCGGTTGAAGGTCTGAGGAGTATAGTCGAGGCCCTGACCTTCATCGGGTACGAACACCACTCTCGGGTGCTGCATACCTTCTATCTGTTCGGGGGTGAAACCGAATCGCGCTGCCTGGCGTTTCAAGGATTCTATGTACTTCCCGTCCTTGCCGTTCTCTGCGGCCAACATTCCACTCATGGTTCGGTTATTCCCGCTCCATACGATGCCATCGGCGCTAACCACGGGAACGTCCTTCAAAGCACGACCGTCATAGTCGTTGCCCATCTGCACGACACTGGCCTGTGCGTTCGGGCTGTTCTGGTAGTCACGGCTGTTCGCGTTCTGCCCTTGCTCGTTTACGGGGTAGCCTTCACTGGACCCGAACGTATGCGGATCATGGCTCGGCGTCGTAGCGCCTTCTTCTACGAGGACGTATCGGCCTGTTATATCGCTGCCGTCATCCATTGTATATATGCCCTCGGCCCCGACAATCTTCTCCGCCTGCGCCCACTTCTCCGTGGCAGCGGCTCCAGCCTTTAGCATGCCGTTTGTGTCTGCCCGTTCTGTGTCCGTTGCTTTAGCGGTGGAGCCTCCTTCTGCAGACACATTCAGTTTCCCTGCGACCTCTCTCCAGAAGTCCACGGCCTTTTTCTTCGACCCCATCTTCTTTGCAGGGTTCTTCTCTCTCTCCTGCGCCTTTACGGCCTCGGTCAGGTATTCCTGTGCTACGGCATTCGCGGTTTCATCACCGAACTCGGCTTTCAGCGCATCCGCCATCACTTGACCGTCGCCCGACTGCCTTATGGCGTCGATGTCCAAATCGCCATCCTTGTCTCTCGGTAATTCTGTCTCCGTAGACTGCGGCATTGCCGTGGTTTCCGTTGTCGCTCCGCCGGTTGTGTCCGCCGTGTCTACCACTGCGCCAGGCACGTCAGCGGCTGGTGCTTCCTCTACAGGCGCGTTCTTGCTCTCCGCATACAGCCTCGCGTATTCCCTCAGTGGCTCTTCCAACTCTCGTGGCACGCTATCATAAAAACCTTCTGTCACCACACCGTAGTCGTTTATCTGCCACTCTATGGTGTCCAGCAAGTCCTGCGCTTCGGGGTCTATGGCCAATACAGCATTCCGCTGTTCCTCTAATGTCACCGTGCCAGGCACGTCAGAGGTTGGTGCTTCCTCGATGGCGGGTTCCTCTTCCGTGCCTTGCTCCGCCTCGGGCTGTTCTGTCTGTTGTGGCTGTGCCGCAAGGCCTGCCGTCCTCGCATCCAGGTCTTCATAATACTGGTTTTGCAAATCCAGCACTTCTTGCTCGGTCAGCGTCACCATAGCCCCACCGTCGGGCACCAATTGCCCGTCTTTGTCGAGTTTCACCTTCGTCGCGGTCACCTCTCCCGTCGAGGGGTTAATGCCTGTCACTTGGTAGGTGTCTTCACCTTCATGCAGCGCAAGCCCCACACTGGGCATCTGCGTGTTTGCATGGTTGTTTAGTGCGAACTCAACTTCTGCAGTGGCCTTCTGCTCTTCTTGCTGACGGTATGAATTTACATACTCATCATAGTTGTATATCTCTACGTCTTGAACGTCACCGCTCTTGACTTGCCGTTTACGCCCGTTCTGATATATTACGGCGGTATCTCCGTTATCGCTTACGACAAGGGCGGGTGCGCCTTGCACATTGGCAAGCATGACGTTCCGGCCGTCCTCGTTCTCAACGACGCCTGGGGCCAAAGACTGCTCGAAGTCTTTCACCCGATTGTCGACTTCCTCCTGCGCGTTGTCCCACACGCCCTTAGAGCGTATGGCGGACAGGTAATAGGCTCTCGCGGCTTCGCGGGATTCCTCGGATAAGTTGTTAAGATAGCCCTCTACCACCATATAGGATTCGTCCTCATTGACAAGCCGGTCTATCTCTTGGCCGATGCCCTCGCCATCAGGCAGAGCGCTCAGGGCCGATGCGGCCTCGCGCGCCTGACGGCCTACAACGTTCCGCTCACCACCGCGGGCCAACACTCCTTCGTTATAGGTGTCGTGGGCGGCCATCTCATCGGGCATAACAGCAGAGGCGTTCTCCTGCGTAGCGCGGAAGCGTCCTAAGTTGTAACCCCTCATCGAGGTCAGTTTCTGCATATAGTCAACGACGGCTTGCTTCTCCTCCGGAGCCATCGAGGTCTCGTCAAGGACTTGGGTGTAGATGTCCCCCATGTCCTCGTTTTGCGTGTTGTCAATCTTCTTTTTCCAGGCATCCCAGCGGTCTTCGCCCAGACGGAATCCAGCGACCTTGGAAGCGTCGTCGACCTTCGTCTTGTATCGGGCGTATTGCACCTCATTATAAGCACGCCCTATCGACTGGGCGCCTGCGCCGAATCCGTGCATGAAGGCTATGCTAAGCCCCATGCCGCCCCAGATTTCCTTATGTTTGTCGCTGTCAAGGAACTGGCGTACTTGTTCGTCGGTATCGTCTGCGTGCAAGCCGATGCCCAACAGCATGTTGACTTCTTCCTCCAAACCCTCTGAGGGTATGTCTTGAATACCAATCCTTTTCAACCAATTGGCGGTAGCCTTATAGGTGTCGTTACCGGCTATGCCCTTTACCACGCGGGCCGCGCCACGCAGACCTCCGGTCTCGCCTGCAAATTTTACCAATCGTGACAAACGAGGCTCCAAGATGTGGGCGCCCATCATTTCAGTGGCGTATTCAAGGCTTTGCCCGACCTCGCCCTGATAAATGGATTCTCCCCAACTCTTGCCGCCTACGAATACGGGATTGCCCTCGGGGTCGTATTCCAATCGACCGATACGACGATCCAGAATGTCGCTCAACGTATTGGCCGCGCCCACGGTGTTGGCCATAGCCACACCCGCCATGAGGTCACCAACTAATGCGCCTGTGCCTTGCAGCATGCCTTCTGCAACCCTGTGCCTCAAAGCATCGGTACCATATTTACGGGCATATGCGGCCATCGCTCTGCGCCCTGCGTTCACGCCGATACCGGAAACACCTGACATACCGCCAGTGACACCGATACCTATCATGAAGGGCACCATCTCGGTAGTCATGCGGCCCGCGCGATACATGAAATTGCTGTTATCGTCCAGACGTTGCTGCACTTCCTGGTTGGCCATTGTTGCCTCTAACAGGGCACGTTCCTCGTCGGTTATCTGCTCGCCGTTCCTCATCTTGTTAGCGATACGGAGCGCACGGGCTGAATCGGCTAACTTGTCAAGGCCGAACATCCAGGTGCTCTTGTCGAGGGCCGCATCTGTGAGGCCTTTCCAGAAGCCTTTCTCGCCGCCTGCCATTTCAACTTGCAGGCCCTTAATTCTTTCTTCTACTTGCTTCCGCGTTCTTTCGAGTGCCACCCGCTTTTCATCGCGAAGTAGGGGGGCACTGAACATACTGCCCAGTTCCGTTTGGGGCGTCTCTAACTGTTTGTCAAGGTCTTCCAACTCTTGCTGCGCGCGCTCCATCTGGGCCGACAGAGTGTTATGTTTGGCCTGCTTATAGGCCTCATGCCCATACCTCTGCAACCCCACACGGGCCGGGTCATTGGTTACCCCCGTCGTAGGGTTGCCTCCTGCATCGGTGATGACGTTCCCTTCGGCATCGCGGCCCACCGTCGGCGCAAGTATCTCGCTGTCTTCTATCGGCCCAGTTAGTTCTTTACCTCCAGTTGCTAACCAATAATCTATTCGGTCGCGAGCCTGCGGCATGGCTCTGTCAAACCCCGCTCTTTTGGCGGCCTCTTCGTTTCCGCGCAATGCTTCTACCACGTCATTAACCTGTTGTGCTTCTGGGTCGGGTACCACCGTGCCAGTCGCAGCTGCGGCTGCCCCTTCAGGATTGGCAGTCGTCCTCTTCCAGTTATTCAAGTCCGCGCTGTTAAATCGCATTGCGCCCTCTGGCATTTTTGCGGCCGGGATGCCGCCTATGTCTGGCCTCGTCGCAGGTGTCTTCGCCCCCGTGCCCCTCCTATTATCGGGCGCGTCTTTCGCAGCTACTGGGGGAACGGACTTAACTGAAGGGGGGGACTGTGTAGAGCCGAGATGAAGCCAGTCCCTGAATTCTTCATAGTTCTTGCCCACATCGGCCCCCGCGTCATTGAATGTCTGCCATACGCGCATTCGATTTTTATAGCCCTTATCACCCGGGGCCAGAAAATAATCGTTAAACTCTTGCTCAGTACCGACATCGGCCCCGGCGTCTTTTAGCACCGTATATATACTCTTTAGCCTGCTATTAGTTTTAGCCATGACAATGCAATAATTTGTTATCTTTTAACTATGAATAGAGAAACCTTTTAACTTGTTGGCATTTACGCTCTGCTTGTTCTTCTCGTTCTTGCCTTTCCCACCTCCGTTTGCCGCATTATGGCTTGTTCTTCGGGTAGTTGTTTTTTGGTTGCCCGTCAGCCTGCCGAAGACATCTTTCTCGGGTTCATTTGTCACAACCTCCGTGTCACCCCAGCGCATATTGGCATTGTACCTCGCGGTTTGCGCGTTCAATTCCTTAATGGCTGCCTCCCGTTCTCTTAAACTGATGAGGCCGTCCTTGTATTCCTTGTCAATACGTTGCTGCTCAGCTTTAATGTCTAAGAGACCTTTCTGGTATTTCTCTTGCCCGTCCAACTTCCTCTCAGCCAGACGCTGGGCCTGTAGCATTCGGTTTTCTCTTGCCTGTTCAAAGGCTAACCGGTCAGCGCGTGCCCGTAACAGGGCATCCTGCTGCCTCAGTTTTTCTCGCGTAGTCAGACCAGTAAGATATGCGTTTCTGACCTTGTCGGCGTGTTGACGGAATGCGTTAATCTTCGTGTCAACATCGGGAACTTCGGCCATCTTCTGCGCAGGCGCACCTCCTGTGGCCGCAACCATGTTGCCTATCGCGCCAATGGCATTGCCCAAGTGGGCTACACCCGAACTGATGTAGGCCGCACGCTCGCGACGAGCGCGTTCCTCGGCCGACAATGGGGGCTCCAACGTATTGACAAACTCGTCCAAATAGTCGTAGTTGTTGGCCGGAATAACTGCATCGGGCGCGTTCTTCGCGTCTAAATTGTGTAATCGCTCTGACTCCATCACAACACTCGCTGAAGGGGCCGGCGCGGTCACACGTGGCGCAAGTTTCCTCTGACGTTCAAGATATTCTTCGTAGGTCTCTGCCATGATGCTACTTTTTATTAGTTGTTTCTTCTAAACTGAGCCCCGAACATCCCTTTGCCTGTGTTCAAATGGCTGCTAAGGTCAGTCATAGCAAAATTCATAAAGGCCTGCGAGGCATTTCCTGCAGCCTGCGAGATGTTCTGCGCTCGCTGGTTGTACATATTCATGTACTGCTGGGCAATACTGTCGCGCTTACCCAAATAAGTACTCTCGATGGCGTCTTTCCTTGCCGCGCCTTGTGCCGCGATCTGACTCATAGTGTCAGCGATACCGCGGTTTACGGCCTCCTGAGTGGCGGCCACACTCTCCTCAGTACCGCCCAACACCGCCTGACGACCGCGGGCAGCGGCCATCTGGCGCTGCGCTTCTTCACGAGCCAACGTCAGGGCGCGCTGCGCCTCTGCGGTCTGGGTATAGTCTTCATTATAGCGACGACGATACCAGTCTTCGTTGTTCTTCTTCTGCTGCTCCAACTCGGCTTTGGCCTTCTTCGCCTGCTTACGGGCGGCGATGCTGCCGAAAATACTTGATGTCGCGCCAAGGGCGGCGCCTGCTATTGCTCCCCACATCTCTTTAACATCTTAACCTTTTAACATTCTAACTTTTCGTATCTTTTCCCATCAACTCTGCAGCCTGTTGGAAGAACCCTCCCTGCCGTTCGTCTCCGAGCACCATGCAGGTAAGACCCGCCAAGTAGTATAGGAAGGCATCCTCCAACTTCTCCCCGACATTTACGTATTGTTCCGTTTGCTGAGACTCTGTTGCAGTTGTCTCCCACACTGGCATCCTGACATAGTCCATAACCACTGTGTCACTGGTGTCCTTTTGCGACAACAGTGTCAGCCTTGTTTCTCCGTTACTGGAATAGTCCAGCCCCACGCGGGGGCGTTCCCATGTTCCTGTACACAACGGGTCTTTCAGCATCGCGTACTCGGACTCGGATATGTCCACTGCGTCTGACAGCGATACCATTCGCGTCCAACTGCTTAGACCCACGAGTCGCCAGCGCCAGACTACCGAGACATCGAAGGTTACAAGCACAGCGGTGTAACCCGCTACAAAGTCGTCATCGGTCTTAACCTTGATGTCTTCGTCAATTTCAACGAGATTTCCACCTCTATACGCATAGTACTTGCCGCCTACAGTGTCGCGATAAAAGTAACTGGGCTGGGGATTCACATACTTGTCTCCGTCAGGCCATACTCGATAATACAACGGCCGGGGCGAGAGTTGGCGAATCTCGCCAACAAAATACCCTCCGACGCTATCAAAATGTATGGCCTCAGGCGTTTCTATGGTGCCCGGGGCCTCCACTTCTACACCTTCTACAAATCCGTCAAAAGGCATTCCCCCCTGGCGGGCGTCAGCATATTTTTCCCACGGGACAAGCGACTCGTCCGCGTTCTGATACACGTATCGAAGTGCCTCTAAGGTCTTATCCTCGATGATTGTGTCAAGCCGGCTCTCGTCGTGCTCTGTACCGCCGGTCTCGAAAGCAGAAAACTCGCTCTCGTTCATCCCTTGCTCGTCCATGAGCAGCCTGACGCGCGTAACTATCGTTTCTTTACTCAGTGTCAGCATACCTCGTCCTGTGAAATGTGCTTTAGCGCGTTTATCGTCTCAGATTGGGGAACTCCACGTTGTACTGTTCCATCAACTGATTCAGATCACTTTCGCCCGTCACGTTGGCACCCATCTTCGTGAAGAAAAGCAGGGCGTCATTTACGGTTTTCACCTTCACAATCTTCTTGGGCTTTTCTCGCTCGACGACAGCCTTGGCCGCAGCCTCGGGCGTGTCTTCGTACTTCTGCGTCAATACGAATAACTTGCCATATCGGGGGTCATGTTCCAGGGCGTCCTGGATAAACACGTCAGCTGTGGTCAACTTGGCCCGGGTGGTCAGTCGGTTGCCACCTTTGAAATTTGCGACTATTGTTTGCCCGAGGTAGTTCAGACGGATGGTCATCGCGTCGAATCGGGACATCTCATATACTTTTACCATATTCTCTTTGTTTTTCGTTCTGTGAAATGCGCTTTAGCGCGTTTATTAAAAAAGAAGCCCCGCCTCTTGTTACAAGGCGAGGCTCCCATTCTCCTTTAGTCGAGGACTATGGCTTTAGGCCACATAGATGTCCTTACCGTCGTAGGGTTCCCAAACGGCTGCCGTTGAGCCGCTGCTTGCGGTCTTGCACTTGTACAGGCCCATAGCGTTAGTCACGGCACCCGTGGTCTCGTTGATAACATCGGCGATCAGGTAGACGATGTCACCTACGGCGCCAGTGGTGGGCAGTGAGTTCACACTCTTCATGGTGGCATCAAGTGCCGACAAGCTGTAACCGCTTACCAGGGTGGCGGGACCGACAATCATTGAATTGAAGGTGTCGAGCTTCACGCAGTCGTCCTTGATGTAGTACTCGGTCTTGGCTTCGCGTACTTCACCGCCTTCGCCCTTGCTGTGGTCAATCTTCAGAGTCTTCTGCTTCTCGTAGTAGAAGTGCTTGGCTTCACGGACGCCGAAGATGATGGCGCACTCGCTGTAACCAAGGTCGTTCAGGCCGTACTCATGCACGAAGTTAATCTTACAGAAGTTCGACTCGAACGAGGTAATCTTGATCTTCGTGGTCTCATCCGTGTAATTGCGGATGGTGTACTCCTTGTGCTTCGAGAAGTCGATGTTCAGCAGACGCTGCACGAACTTCGTACCGCAGTAGGCATCCAGCTCGTAGGGGGCATTGTACTTACCGCAGAGCATGGCCTGGATAGCAATCAGGTCGGAGAAGTCCATCTGGCCGTCTTCCAACTCGTAGCCCAGGCGCAACTGACGCAGAATACCTTCCTCAGTGTAGGCGTACTCCCAGCCTGTTCGCTCGTTGTACTTCTTGAACTTGCTGGGCGCGCTGATGAGAAGCGAGCGGGTACAGTTCCAGCGGAACATATCGAGAACGTAGTCGCGGATGTCCTGGACGCCCCACTTTGCCTTCTTCTTGATGCGCTGGAAAAGCTCGGTGTAGGTCATTGCGCACACCTTCTTCTGCAGGTAGCACTTGCGCTCAGTGGGCATAGCGTTGTCGGGCTCAATCTCCACCTCACTCTCGCTCATGGCGGGGGCCATGGGGAAGAACGTGGTTCCGGCGGGAATGTTGGGCACCTTCTTCAACTCGGTATTGGTTGTACCCGGGGCCCCGTTGATGGCAATAACGCTCATCGTGGTATTACTCTTGCTCGTTACAAGCAGAATAAGGGGCGTATTGTCGGCCACACTACCCTGATAGCCACCCGGAATGCTTGCCATAACCTCCACGTTGGCACGCAGAATGTTCCAGTCGGCATTCGCGATGTGGGTGCCCTTGGTCAAGGTTACCTCGCCCTCGCCTCCGGTAATTGCACCGATGGTGGTCAACTCCATCACGGCTTCACCAATCTCATAGTCCAGCGGCTCCTTCGTGTCTACCTTAATCTGGCGCGCCTTGCGCAGAATGTCCGTGTGCAAAGGATAACGGTGGGCCTTGTACTTACTCACATAATCGTCAATCTGGTTCTCCACCAGGTCGCCGTCGTCGAGTACAGAGGCGCTGGAGGCATGACTGGGCTGCTCGACGCCCTTGTTGGGGCTGTCCTTAATAGAACCCTCGGCGGGCTTACCAGCATTAGGGTCTGCGCCATTGGAACCGGGGTCCATGGCCTGACCATCGGCAGCAACGGCAAGCGACATACCACCACTAAACACGACTGCCATTACAAAGAGCAAGGCATTGAGGACCGTACTCCAGGAAATAAAGGATTTCTTCTTCATAATTATTAATAATTAGGGATTAATACTCATCATCGTCGTCTGATTCCACGAACATATTGTGGATTTTCTTCTTCGGAACCGGGGTCTTCATAGGAGACTGAACACCGCTCACACGCTCTTGCTTGCCCTCCAGGGTGCGCAACTTGTCGTTGACCTTCTGGTTGAGGCCTTCTACCTTACCTTCGTCGCGGGCTTGTTCTACGGCGTTGTCGTAGTTACGCCCCTTGGCCATCATGGCAAATACCTCGGGGTCTATCTTACCATGTACAAGGTCATCCATGACTTGGAACATCTGACCGACTATCTCTTGCGCCTGCTCGTCGGGAATGCCTAACTCTTGTGCCTTTGCCTTAATGGCACTAACACTGTTGGGCATGTTTTCCGTGAGAGCCTTCTTTATGTCTTCGCCTTCGGCCTGGCGTTTCAGCTGCTCTGCACGCATCTCTCCGAATTTCTTCGCCCCGTCGGGGTCCTGCGCCAATGCAAGGATGTCGCCTGAAGCGTTCTCAAACAGATAGGCGAGGGGGTCGAAATTTTCTTGGTCACGTGCGGCGTTCAACATGCGCACCATTTCAGGGCTTTTCTCCATAGCTTCACGCAGGCGCTGTGTATTTCTCTCATAACCTTCGTACTCGTCCATCGTCTTGCCCATCTGTTCGTAGTAGGCGTCCTCGTCGTCCATGTTCAGGTCGGGGTAGCGCTCCGATACACGCTTACGGAAGGCGTCTCTCCGGCTGGGCGCATCCGTTGTCCCTGCTTCTGTACCGGCCGTGGAGCCCGTCTCTGCTCCTGTCTTCTCAGTGGCGGGTTCTCCAGCGGTGCCGGCAGTAGGTTCCTGCATGGGGGTCTCGATAGTGTTTTCTTCCATACGTTTTTGTTTACAGTTCCGCGTAGCACGCGGCAAATTCATTTAATCCGCCCCAAAACTACACGCAAAAAGGGCGCGATTTTGACTTTTTGTCAAGAACACCGTCTTTGTGCCGAATTTTTAAGACGATTTTTGCGCCGTCATCAAACTTTACTTGCTTTTTGAACCATGAGAGAACAAAGAGACGAAGCGCTTTACAAGGAATTTAAGCGCATCTGGAAGGAAAATCCGCAGCTTACCTACGATGAAGTCATAGACCGTGTACTGGTTGCACCGCAACCGCGTATGTGGGTGGGCTTCTTCGGTGTGTACCACCGACTGAAACGTATTCTCTATAACAGTAGAAAGTGTTTAATCAACAGGGCAAAACTTGGCCTCGAGGATGAGGTGGCGCGAAAATATGAAAGACTGAAAAAGATGTATATCTTTCGTGATGCGTCACCGTATTTCCTGGTGTCATTCATCATCGCCGAGCCTGCCACGGGTTTTTTTGTATCGAAGGCTTACGCGAAACGTATCATCTGGCGAACTTGCAAAAAACATAAAAATAAATCATCATGCCCGAAAAACTAAAGCCCTTCGCGCCTACTTTATTTCTCTTATTACTCTGCGCCGTTGTTCCTAAGTCGTACCTCGTAAGGAATGATTATATTTCGGCGTTCACTTTTCACTTCACACACGCCAATATCTTCCACCTCCTTGCAAACTTCTACGTAATCGCGCGATTTCGCCCCCGGTGGGTAAATGTACCTGCGGCGTATTTGAGCGCAACAGCGGCTGCTCTGGCGCCCTTCTCGGGTATGTCTGCGCCAACGGTGGGGATTTCCGCCATCATATTCGCCATGCTCGCACGTAGGGACGCAATTCTTCGCATCTGGAACTGGCGTTTACTCGGTTTCAATTTTCTACTGGCTTTCGTGCCGTGCTATAACTGGAAAATCCATCTTCTTGCCTATTTAATTGCATTCATCATATGGAAAGTCTACATTCTCTTAAAAGACCGCTTACACTCAAAGAGCGGCAGGAAACACTAAAAGTTCCTTCCCTGGCAACACAGCAACCGCCTGTCCTAGAAGAAAAGACCAAGAAAAAATCTCCGAAACCACCTGGACACCTCAAATGGGGGTCCCTCTCTCAAAAGAAGTCCGCCCCCGAGCCAACAGTGCCGGAAGCCTTACCCAAATCACCGTCTGCCATGCCTGACACGTTAACGGAGAATCCTTCCGACCCGCCTGCTCTTTATGACGACTTTGATGAGGATTTCGCCAATGCGTCATTCGACCTCTCTGTGGATGAAATTCTCGCAGAAAACCAGAAGCGAATCGACAAACTCCGCCTCGTAGGGGTAGACCAGAAGACGGGAGAAAATGTGCCCGGGCACACAGAGTATCTCGAACTGCCTGACTATCCCATGCAGAAACAATGGCTCACACCGGAGACGATGGCCACCCCTTTGTATAAGACGGTTAAGACGCTTGGCTCGGTCTCCGCCTATGCGGAGTACTTTACAGCCGTACATGCCGAAGAACTGAACGGGGAGGTAGTGACTATCGAAGATGTTTGTCAGGAGATGTTTTTGGTACGTCTCAGCACTGACCCCGCCTTTGCTTTTGTGATGTGCTTTACCATTAAGCATAAATTTACAGGCAAAACCGTACCGTACTATCTCAACTATCCGCAGTTTATCCTTCTTGAAAAACTGGAAGAGATGCGTCATGCGGGTGTGCCTATCCGCCTCATCCTGCTTAAAGCGCGTCAGTGGGGCGGAAGCACGCTCGTCCAGTTGTACATGGCGTGGATTCAACTATTCCTAAAAGAGGGGTGGAACTCTGTTATCATTGCGCAGACGAAGGACACGGCAAAGCGCATTAAGGCCATGTATACGCGCATGCTGTCGAACTTCCCCTGCGCGGAACTGGTCTTCCATGTCCCCAAACTGCAGTTCTCGCCGAAGGAGAAGTCTACGGCGGATTCTATCGTTACGGACACCAGCGGACGAGAGATGAGGGACAACACAGTTACCATTGCGTCTTTCGAGAACTACGAGGCTACTCGCGGCGCAGACTTCGCGATGGCACACTTCTCCGAGGTGGCGTATTGGGTGAATACACCAGGCAAGACGGCAGAGGGCCTTATCACGAATATCGCAGGAGGTATGCTTATGGCTCCAATGACACTGGAAGTCATGGAATCTACTGCGAATGGTATGAGCGGATATTTCTACGACGAGTACCAAATGGCGAAGAATCCCGACGCAAAGACGGCACGGCGGGCGCTGTTCATCCCGTTCTTCTACATCCTCAACGACACGCTGCCTTTCAACTCCGATGAAGAGCGCAGGGCTTTCGCCGAGCAGTTGCTAAAGAATCGTTACTCGGAGACAGAAACACCGACCACAGAAAGCGGAGAGTATCTTTACTCGTTATGGAAGAAGGGGGCTTCTCTTGAGGCTATCAACTGGTATGTACAGAAACGCGCATCTTTCCACGATCATGCTTCTATGGCCTCGGAGGCTCCGTCGGATGATGTGGAGTGCTTCAAGCACTCGGGACGTACCATCTTCGACCAATATCTCATCGACAAGTACAAAAAGGAGTTCTCGCGTGACCCCGAATACAAAGGCGAAATCATGCAACTGGAGGGCCAACTGCCTACACTTGCGCCAAAGGACGACAAGGGGCAGCTCTGGATATGGCAGTATGCCGATAACACGCCCACGGATGACCGATACCTCGTTGTGGTCGATGTCGGCGGACGCGGAAAAACATCGGACTTCTCCGTTATCACCGTCGTGGACCGCTGGCCGCTACGCTTCGGAGGTAAAGCTGAGGTCGTGGCCAGGTGGCGCGGCCATATTCGTTATGACTTCCTGGCGGTAAAGGCTGTGATGATAGCACGTATGTATTGCCATGCGCTCCTGGTCTTCGAATCGAACACCTTCGACAAGAAGAAAGCGGAGGCAACGGAATTTGTGGAGTCCGGAGACCATACACGCGGAATACTCTCGACCATAGAAGACGAATACGACAATCTTTACATGCGTACTTCTACGTCACCAGAGGATATTCGTCAGGGCCGTTTCCGTAAAATCGGTTTCCAGACAAACGCAAAATCTAAGCAGGACATGGTAGACCACTTCATCGTTACTTTCGAAGATAACATCCGTTTCCTCGACCCCGACTGGCGTGCTTATGCTGAAATGGCTATCTACGAACAGCGCGAAGATGGCTCTTATGGTAACATCGTCGGCAAAGATAATCACGACGACATCCTCATGACAGACATGATAGCGGACCTCATCAGCGATTCTATGCCGATGCCCACCCTGCGGAAGGTCGCTACAAGTACCGACTGGACGATGGGCACAGTCAATGAATCTCTGATTTAGTATTTTCGTTGCGTTTTCCAAGTAGAATTAGGCCCTCTTAAAATTTGTTAAAATCCCGACGGTGTGGTTTCCGACCATGTCATCGGGATTTATGGTATACTTATAAAGGAGGGGCACACTAAGCACCTCCCGAAAAACCACTCCAGCCTTCCCTGATATGGAGAGTCCTCAAAGGGGCCCCTGCGCATCCGCGTCACCGTTTCTTTCCCCGTGACCGGGCGGGATTAATAGTACAGCGCGCCTGCGTGTGTAGCGCGTACGTATGCGTCACGTTAAACCGCAACAAAGGACAATAGGACAATTCTCGCGCGCGTATAATATTATTAATTTTTTCTCTCTCTCGTGCGCGCGCATAAAAGAGCAATACTAGAAATTTATCGCGCGTACGTGCGCGCACGTAGTATTTCTAGATAATCTAGTAAATATTAATACGCGCACGCGCGAAAAACTTATACCTAATATATAGAAAGTATTGTCCATTGTCCTTTTCGTCCGTTCACGCTTTTATTTATTGGAGGTGACAATAAGTAGGACAATCTCGGACAATCGATTTATTGTCCTAATTTTATGCATCGCCAGAAACGTTTCAACGAAATTACGAGTAGGACAATACTTTATTGTCACTCCCTTTGTCACACTAAATTAGGACAATAATTTTTTTTCCACTTCCTCGCGCGTGCGCGTATGCGCTCGTATATAAGTATATCTAGTCTTACTAGTAATAACGCGCACGCGTACGCACATGTATATACCGACAGTCGTCCTGGGCATGGAGAGTCCTCAAATGGGGCCCCGCCATCTTCACGCCCGACCGGTAACACTCTTCTTCTATTTTGTGGGTTCCCTAGGTACGCGATGTGGGGAGTCCTCATCGGGGGCCCCGCCACCCCTGTCCAGCGAGCACGGCCAGCACCACGGGCACGGCCACGCCTGCCACGCCCTGCTCCTCTCTCACGTCTCGCGGTGGCTGCGCGCCCAGCCCTGCCCCCTCCTACACAGCGCGCAGGATGCCCAGAGGTCGGCCTCGCTTGATGCCCAATGGAATAGGATACGCGTATACGTGAAGCCTTCTATATGTAGACTATGGTCTATATATAGAAAAACTCGACTGCCTGCCCCCACGGCGGAGCGAGCACAGCGAGGCGGACCCCGATGGGCGCACCCGAGTGACTGGATTCTACCGTAGAAGTCGACCACGGGCACGAAATCCGCCTAACGCGCTGTTCGTCAGTGCCGAATTACGCGCCCTTCGGATTCTGGGTGAATCTGAACCCTTCGCTTCATCGGCCTCGGAGTAAGTAAGGCAAGATGGGCACGCCCTGCTCGCTCATCCTGTCCGCCCTCCGAGCGGAAGACTGGAGGACACAGCACCGCCAGCCGAACGAGATATGCCGCACGACCAGCAAAAAGTGAATAAATATTCATTTTGCGTAACTGCCTATAAATCCGACATCAAGGCCATTTTTGCCAGCATTAAAATGCATAAATATTCACAAAATATTCAGAAAATGAATAAATATCCAAAACGCGAATTTATTTATTCTCTAACTTTTCCGCGTAAATCTTATCTTTTAAGATAACTTTTGCAGTGAAATAGGCTGACCGCAATGCGGGCATCTCGCTATTGGCGCGAATAACTCCGCCACCTCTACGCCCAGTGCATCCGCGATGCGCTGAAGTGTGTCGAGTGTCGGGGAATATCTCCCACTTAGAATATTAGACATAGTCCCGTCTTGCACGTTCATTCGTTTTGCCAAATCTTTTTGGCTCATGCCTTTCTCCTTCAATATCTCTTTTACTCTCATGTTGGTAGGTTTTTAAGTTAGTCCGCGCAAAGATAGCGAAAAAATTTCAAACTTTCTTAATTCTTATAGAATTAATTAGAGACTACCCTAAAAATAATTTTAAGAAAAGCACATAAATATTTGGCTGGTATTTCAAAATTCCCTAACTTTGCCAGCAGAAAGTTATAGAATACACTAATTTCAACCCCTAAACCAAAACACCATGTTGCAAGTAAATTACAAAATCGAGTTTGGAGAAATCAAGTACCGCCAGTCGACAGATGGCCAGTTAGTAACCATCAAGATACACTGGGCAAATGCCCTGTGTGCGTTCATCCACCACTACAAGGACGAGAAGGGCGAGAAATACGCACAACTTATCTCGTTCTTCGCCGACGAACAGCACATCAAGAACTGCGAGAAGAACTTCGCCAGTCACGACCCTGTAGATTTCATCAACGGCAAGGTAGAGAGTGTGAAACTCAACCTTTACTACCCCGAGAGTAAAATCCTGCTCAAACACATCGTCAAGCACCACAACGTCACCTGTTACTACAAAGAACCGAAGAAGTGACTACACGGATGGGCGAACCATAGCGGCAGGGGAGGTGCGAGCCCTCCCACGTCCTCTATCATTACTAACCAGCAATAAAACCACTATGAACGCAAGATTTCAAAACTACATCGAGGCACTGACCCCGAAGAAGCGCGACCTAGTATGTGAGGCCGTGAAGGAGTATTTACAAGGCGAAGCCGATGAGGTAGAACTGATGTGCAACGCGCAAGCCGTGTTTAAGAAGTGCAGATGGCTGTCGATGGAGAGTGAAGAGCACGCCATGATAGTTCTGTGTAATAAGAGGTACGGCTTTATCAAGTCCGTCGTGTTGTCAGACGGCTGCCAGGACTGCACGTTCTTCGATGTCCGCAAGGTCATCCACGAGGCACTTATGTGCAATGCCCTGTCCGTGATAATGGTTCACAACCACCCGAGCGGAGGCACAAGTCCCAGTCGTGACGATGACAAGGTAACGGAGGCAATAAAGAAAGCCTGTGAGTTGATGCGTATCCGCTTGGCCGACCATGTAATAATCGCGGGCGGTAACTATTACTCTTATGCTGAAAACGGAAAGATATAACCATTAACACCTACGACTATGACAATGAGCGAAGCAAACGTGAAGATGGAACTGAACCATGCGATTGTAACGGGTGTGCCAGTGTACGAGAGTGTAAACCTCGTCATCGATAAGGGCCTCACGCGCGCCCTATACACAGAACTGCTGTGCAGGCTCGGAGGTTCTTTGTACATGGGCTGTTACTCGATAGGCGAGCCCTTCAAGTTATCCTGTCTAAAACTCGACACCGCTGTAGTCCGCCTTATCGGTGATACCGACAACGATGTGAAGAAAGCCGTCCTCGGCTGTTTCCCCAGAATGGACTTGGCCGTCTTCGCGCAGTGGCTGTCCGCCTTGACCGACAAGCACCTAGACGATCAGTATGTCGAACTAAAGTGGGACATCGCATAGACTGGCAGGCCGAACCATAGCGACATTGGGAGGCGCGAGTCCTCCCACGGCCACGATATATGTTTAACCAATAAGACGTGAGACTATGAAGCAAAAACTCATCTACGCGCCCATCGACAACAAGAATTTGTTGGAAGACGCATTTGAGGACGATGTGTTTGGCGGATTCTACGCAGCACCCGACCACCGCAAACATAACATCCGCCATTTGGTCGGTCACGTTCGCACAGCCGACCCGACCCGAAGGAAGTATTTACTAACCTATTAACCAAATAGCACTATGAAGAAGTTATTAGTACTTGTGGCCGTAGTACTGGCCACCATGAGCGCAGGAGCGCAAGAGAGTTACACACGGCAGGGTAACACCTTCACCGCAGTCATCACCAACAAGGGCAGGGACGCGCGAGCCAATGCCGACAGCACCGCCTACACATGGGCAGACGCCAAGGGCGTGAAACGCCCGATATGGGTAGCGCGCACAGGGTCATGCTTCGTCATCCGAGTTAGTGGCAAGACGGGGAACGAGTATCGCCAGTACTGCCCCCGTGAGGTCAGTGCAGCGATATGCAAGGAGTTAGGCCGAGAGTACAAACCCAAGAACACGAAGCAATGAGTAAGACCTGTGACGATTGTCGGTTTATAGCCTGTGTGGGCTACCATTACTACCGATGCACGAAGAAAGACATGAGAGTGAACCACAACGACCAAGCATGTGAATACTATGAAGACTAACAGCGATACCGAGGACCTGCTAATGGCCGTAGCCGTTATGTGGGCAAGTGTGATAGTATTATGGCTTACAGCCATATTAAGTTGACATCTCACCGATAGGCAACCCCCGCCACTGGGGTGGCAGGCCGAACGTTAGCGGCAAGGGAGGTGCGAGCCCTCCCACGGCCTCAACACATTGTTTAACCCATTAAAAAGTAAGACTATGACACATTATGAGAAAGCATTGAACTACGCAGCCAGTCAACTGACGAAATTGGAGGCAGAGTATGCAACGCGCAACGAGGCAGACCGCTTGCCCATTGAACCGAGTTTTGTTGGCAAAGTGGCCGACTGCATGGAAGAATATGGGCAGGACAACGATTTGCCCGAGGGATGGTGGTTGGAGCAGGCAGACGAGGAGGACACCGCCTATTATGTCGCCACAATCCTATTGGACCCTGCCTGCGCACCGCAGGATGAGGAGTATGTTTAACCCCTAATACTTACAACTATGCTACAACTTACAATCAGCAATGCCACGTTGATGGGCGCAGTAAGCGACCTCAACAGAGTGATTAACAAAAGTGCGAGTATGCCTATACTTACGGGCATCCACGCCAGTATGGACAACGCGGGCCGACTGACCTTGCGCGCGATGGACGGAAGTGACTACGTAATGACGAAGACCATACAGGTCGACCGATGGGAGGGCGCAGGCGCATTCGTAGCCGATGCGGAACAACTGACGAAAGCATTAACAGGAATGCCTGAGCAAGACATTACTCTCAGCGTAACCAACAATCGCTGTGAGATAGCCTATAAGGGAGGCAGCCTATCCTTTGAGACTGGTGATGTGGAGAGATACCCCGCTGTCAACGAGGCCGAGTACACCGATACCGCCAACGTAGACGGCCAGATACTCACGGAGGGCATAAGCCGATGTCTCTATGCCGTAGCCAAAGACCAAATCAGACCACAAATGACGGGCGTGTACATCCATTACGCAGACGGGCAGATGTCATTCGCAGCCTCAGACGGCCGCAAACTATCAATCTCCGACCGCAAGGCCGACCTCGCATGCGGGGCATTCGAGGGCATTCTCAACCCCAAGACGTGCAACATCATCAAGGCCACCATCAATGCAGGCAAGCAGGTACGCCTGCGCATTGGGGACGCCTATATCTCACTGGAGTACGGCAACACCATGTTCCGCGCCCGTCTCATTGAGGGACGCGCGCCCAACTACAGGGGCGTCATACCAACCACTACGGCCTACCACTTGACCATCAACACCAAGACCCTATTGGCCAGTGTCAAGAGGCTGAGCGCATTCGCCCCAAGTGGCAGTGGACTCATCCGTCTCGACTACGACGGCAACAGCACACTGGCTTTGACCGCCAAGGACATCGACTTGTTCTCGCGTACCATGACGGAGGCCCTGTCCGTTGACGATGCCACAGCAACAGAGGGTGATGTCCCCAGTCTTGCTATCGGCCTGTCCGCCACGTACCTCGCGCAGGTATTGGCCAACTTCGGAAGCGATAAGGTCACACTTAACTTCTGCGCCATGAGCAACGGAGAGTGTGACGCCAGCCGTCCTGTAACATTCACTGGTGACATGGCCACTACGATACTCATGCCCATGTTACTGGAGAAAGAGGAGGAAGAACCGCAGCAGGAGGACGAACCACTGCCCGATGATGACATGGACGAGCCGGCCCGCGATGATGGGGGCGTAGAGGCAGCGGTGGCCGCGCGTAATGAGGCTGTAGCAGCGAAACGTGAAAGGATCTATGCCTCGGAGGAAGAGGAGGAAAACGAGCAGGAAACAGAACTGAACGAACTGGACGCAGCATTGGCAGCAGGGCCCGATAACGGAGAACTGGCAGCATAGGCTGTAAGGTAGGCCGAACCATAGCGACATTGGGCGGTGCGAGTCCTCCCACGGCCACGATAAATGTTTAACCCTTAAAACCAAACAACTATGGTATCAGAGCAATTCAAGCAGACCATCGAGAACTATCTGCAAGTAAGAGCCAACAAGGACGAACTATTTGCCCAGACATTCGCCAAGGAGGGCAAAAGCATCGACCAGTGCTGCACCTACATCCTTAACAAGGTCAAGGAGAGCGGGCAAATGGGATTCGCGGACGAGGAAATCTACGGCCT
>Ga0310691_10001411_pt1 | contig 36694 bp, 37 predicted proteins | sample 176DNAGHGlowgp2_FD_203887 | JGI IMG/M metagenome (GOLD analysis project Ga0310691, IMG submission 203887) | Sheep rumen microbial communities from Palmerston North, Manawatu-Wanganui, New Zealand - 1766 DNA GHGlow gp2 (v2) (version 2) | ecosystem: Host-associated > Mammals > Digestive system >... | reverse complement strand
TCGGCACCGAAAGCCCGCGACTCGTCACCTGCGTCACTCCGGCAAGGGCAGCGGAATATTCCGGCGACGTAAACCTGTCCTACGCAAGGATTTCCAAGGACCTGTTCTTTGGATACGAAACCCTGCAGAACGGGGTCAAGATGGCCGACGCGGAAAAAGCCGTGCTGGACACGCTCTACTTTTACCAGCATAAAAAAAACTTCTATTTCAATATATTTCAGGATATCGATTTTTCTACTTTGTCCAGGAAAAAACTGGAAGCCTACCTGGAACAATACAAGAACCCGAAATTTCAGACCTTCGCAAGGAACACGATTGATGGAAAAATCATTCGCAAAAGCAACCCATGATGTTGGTCCTGGTTGTGATGGAATCTTGTCCAAACCTGTCTAAATCGTGGAAGAGCCTGAACGTATACTTGTTTTTCTAGCAAATAAATGCTATATTATGGCCATGGCTTTAGCAATAAGTACAGTACCAGTATTGACGGACGATGTTGCAGAAGATTTCGTCCGGCAAGCTGACTATAATTCGGAACATCTTGCTGGTTCCGAGTATAGCGCCGACAAAGAGGCGTGGTGTCTCCGCATTATCGAGAATTCAAGACTTGACCAGTTAAAGCGTTCTAGTTCAAAATGAACCTTTCCGATTTTTCGTTCAGCACTCTGGGGGAACACATCAGCGACCTCTCCACATTCGATTGTGGCAGGAAAGACATCAACGATTTTTTCAAAGACGAGGCGATGGACTACCAGAACGAATTGTTCGGCAAAACCTACCTTTTCAGCCCGCGTGATAATTTGGAATGCGTAGCGGCTGCTTTCACGGTGGCGAACGCAAGTATTTTCACCCGAATGCTCCCGAACTCAAGACAAAAAAAAGTCGGCTACGAAGTACGGCATTCGAAAGGGCAAATCAACTATCCGGCAGTACTGCTTGGTCGATTGGGTGTTGACGTTCGTTTTGCCGGTCATGGTCTTGGACCGCAGATTATAGAATTTGTCGCGCAATGGTTTGCCGGTTCTGAAAATAAATCCGGCTGCAGGCACTTGATTGTTGACGCGTACAATGAAGATTGGCTTCTGAAATTCTATGAACGGTGTGGCTTAATTCCAATATTCAACAGCATAGAACAGGAGCGAACATATCGGCAAATTGAAGACGAAAGTAAGCCGTTGGAAACGAGGCTGCTTTACAGGGATCTCATTTTGCTGAGACGAGATTCAATTCGAAAATAAAAAAAAGACGATCGGTTAAGCTCGTCCTTTTGCTTTTTACAAGAATGTAGGTTACATTGAAGAGTGCGTCAGCGATTCTTCGACGCTAAAGTCATAAAACTGTTGGACGAGCCGAAAGAGCATCGGCCAGTTTACCTAGTTCAATAATCCCACACCCCACATTCCACACCTCACACCCGATATATATTCCAACTTGGACTATAAAAATCCGGGAAAATCTCCCTTTCTGTAAAAAAAAATCTATGTTTATTCCCATCGAACGCGTCTGGGATATGGCGATTTTTCGCGAAAAACGGCATTTTTGTCAAAACTCCATGTTGTCGTGACACAAATATGACAAAACTTTGACAAAACTATTGCTTTTTCGTGAAAAAGATTGTATATTACAGAACGTAAACGGGCAATAACGCCCAAAAGAATGTGTCACAAACAACAAGGAGTACACACATGAAAAAGCAAGGTTTTACCCTTATTGAATTGATGGTCGTGATCGTGATCATGGGCATCCTGGCCGCCGTCGCAGTGCCGAAACTGTTCGGCATGATCGCCAAGTCCAAGGCCTCTGAAGTTCCGACCGCCGCAGGAACCTACATCAATATGCAGGATGCATACGTGGTTGAAAAGGGCGATAGGATTGGTTCCTGGCAGGAAATCGGTTATACCGGACCGGGAACGAATGCTGTTGTGAATAGTCTGGGTAGTGCATACTCTGCTGCATTTAATTACTCAGAAGACTCCAAGGATGATGGTGGCGATAACTGGGTTGCCAAGCCGAAGAATAAGCTGAATGATTGCGATAACACTGAAAAATGGAAACTTTCTTCCTATCTTGACAACTCTTCAGAAGGTCAATCTAATGTGAAGTATAAAGCCGGTGGCGATCCCGACTGCTTAGGCTTGACCCCAGCCTTCGAAAAGTTGACTGAAGGTCGTGCTACAAACTAATTGGCATAAAATAGAAGTTACAAAGAGGGCGGACTTATTGTCCGTCCTTTTTTCTATACTTTAACCAATGAGACTTACGCTTCTCCGAAACAGCCCTTTGTTTATCGCCCTGCTCGTGAACGCCATCACCTTGGCGGTGTGTCTTTTTGTTAACGGGGTAAGGTACGAGTCCTTGGACGACTATTTCATGCACTCGGTCCTAACCGGAGCCTATGGTGGGGAATACGATGTCCATTTATATTTCATCAACGCCATTTACGGCTATTTTCTGAGACCCTTTTACGCCATTTTCCCCACAGTCGGGTGGTATTCCATATTTGAAATTTTATCCGTTTTCTGTTCCTTTGTCGCCATATCGTTTGTTATTCTACAGCGATTCAAGAATAGGACTGGCAAATGGCTTACCCTGCTGGTAATCGCCTGCGTTTCCCCTGACTTTTACCTGCATGTAGCATTTACGCAATGCGCCGCCATTACGACAGCAGCAGGCGTCTTGCTGTTTGCCGTGGGTCGCTCAGAAAGGAATATCCGCTACCTGCTTCTTGCTTGCCCGTTCCTGATAGCGGGTTTCGTGTTCCGCATAAACATGGTCCAATTGGGCTTGCCCACGCTGGGTGTCATCGTTCTCTACAACATTGTTCGAGAAAGAAAAATTTGGTTTTCTTCGCTTGCCGTCCTAGCAATCCTGGCGGGGTTACTTGAAGGAATCAAGGCCTTTGACTCTAGCCTTTACAAAGGTGGTGGTTATGACTATTACGCAGCATATCAGGGTGTCCGGTCGTATTTCGGTGACGGAGCCTTTTACGATCAAGATGCCCTTACTTCGGAACTGGAAGAACGGGGGATTGGCAGCCGGGACCTTCGCTATTTGAACGCGTGGTATTTCTATGACAACAACGTCTTTTCACGGGACAGCCTGAGCAATTTGATTAGATACGCCGAAAGGTATCGTTTCGAACCGAATTACGCCAAGATGCCCTTCGCTGTCATGCGGGCAATCTCCAACACGCTGATGCGCGGGAGCGTCTGGTGCTGGGCGTTGATTTGCCTTTCGCTGATATATTTCTCGAACCGAAAGAACTGGTGGGTTCCCTGGGTGTCCGTAATTCTTTTGTGCGTTCCCTACACCTATCTGCTCGTGGTCAACAGGGTCGTGGACCATGTGGAATCTGGTATATGGGCATTTGCCGTTGTTTTCGTGCTTTCATTTTTGCGAAAAGAAGACATTTCCGAAAAATCAAGTGCAAAGACATATCTCCAGATTGTCGCACTTGTCTGCGTCGCTGGCGTGCTGCTTGTGGCCGGGCAGGTCGCCTTGGGAGGCAACCTCAGAAGTGCAAGGGCGGACAAGCAAAACGATACCGACTGGGATGCATTTTTGCAATATGCGTCGGAACGGAGTGACGACGTGTTCCTGCTCTCTTTTGACCGCTACCAAATGCTAGCAACCTACCGCGGGAACATCTACAAGGCTGTCACCCCGCGGAGTCTCGACAACATCTATTCAACGGGCTATTGGAACATCCACCTGCCCGCCATGAACCGCGAACTTGAAAAACGAGGGGTGTCCAATATTTTCAAGGACATCAAGAACAAGAATGTTTACATGATGGACGATGTGGTATCCCTTTCCCTTGTACCCTACTATAGCGAACATTACCATGAGATGTTGGAGATTGACACCTTACGTGCCTTCGGGAGCATGAGGATGCTGAAATACCACTTGGCGGAGGGACACGATGAAAGCGAAGAAGATTAATCTGCTGTTGTTCTCTCTTTTCCTTGTTTTTCTCATAGCACTACCCCCGTTGTTCAAGGACAGGTTCCTGTCTAACGCACAGAAGCCGTGGCAGTTGTTGCCATTTGGGGCGGATTCCCTTTCTGACTTTTATAAAGAACATTACACAATCATAGAAGATAGTCCCCTTTTCGCTCGATTGGCTGATACCGCAAAGCCTATGATTATGGTTATGGTAGATGGCTGGGGCGTTCCCTATGACGAACAGGCTCTTTCTAAGAATTTTGAATTCTTCGCTGACAATGCCGCCCAATACGTTCTTCACAAAAGGATATTCGACATCACGGCCTTTGCGGAAAACGATGAATTGTCAAAAGGGTTTTCTGACGGGTTGTTTATCTTTGGCGGAGATTCGTCTGCTTGCGAAAAAAAACAGAAATCGCTCAAGCGGTATTTTGCACAAGTAGAATGCTGCGTAAATTGCGGAGACGCGAGAATGTTTACGGCTCTGGATTCCCTAATCCAAGGACATTCCTGGAGCAGGATTGCGTTGACGACATCTCAAACCAGCGAAGGAAACAAGGATTCCCTGCATTTGTGCTTACGAGAACTTGCAGAAATCGCCAAAAGACACCCTGATTATCAGTTTATCATTCAGGGGACCCACAGGCCCATTCTCGGAACTCCTGAAACCAGGCGGAAATATCTGGGGCCTTGGGTACCTGCGGTGTTGGTGAATAGCAAGTTTTAATGACAAGAAGGGCGGACCAATGGTCCGCCCTTTTGAATCCTTTCGCTATTTTACGATTAGTTGTAGCTACGACCAGAGGTTAGCTGCTTGAAGGAAGGAGTCAGGTCATAGCAAGCCGGCTGACCGCCAGCCTTGTACAGAACGCTGGACTGACCATTTGCAGAACTCGTTGCATCAATTTTCGCACCGAGTTTCCACGCCAAAGCCTGGTCCTTGGGGCAATCATTCAACTTCTGCTTGGTGGTTACAGACCACTGCTGGTCGACCGTGGAGGATCCCACATAGGTAAAGATGGCAGAAGAAGAACCATTGGAATAGGTGCTTCCCGGTCCGGTGTAGCCGATTTCGCTCCAAGTACCGATAGCGTCGCCCTTTTCAACCACGTATGCATCCTGCATATTGATGTAGGTTGTGGTTGAAAACCGATTTTTTGATGCAAAAAAGCCAATAAGATATTCGAATGTTGGATTATTCTCTTTTTTTTGTATATTTCTTGACATGGAGAAACAAATTACATGGACCGTGGCCGCAATCAGCGAATTTGCGAAGGCGAAGGCTATTTCTGCCAAGCAGGCTTTCAACTACTTGAGCCGGTTCAAGGGCATGGATTTTTTGCAGAAGCATTATGGTGCGGAGCATTTGCTCTCCTTTGACGATACTGTTGATGATCTGACGGCGATTTGCCTAAAAAATGGAGGGCAAATACAGTGATTCTGTATCACGGATCCAACTGTGACATAAAAGACATTGACCTTGCCATGTGTAAGCCCTATAAGGACTTCGGTCAGTCGTTTTATTTGACTACAATTCTGACGCAGGCACAGGAGATGTCTCGGAAGGTGGCAGAACGGTTTGGCGGTAAACCTGTTGTGAATGAATTCGAGTTCAATGATACGGACTTGTCTTCATTGAAAATCAAGAATTTTGACCAACCAAATCGTGAATGGGCTGAATTCGTGATGGCAAACAGGAGTCGAAATTCGAGACACCCTGCCGATGACTTCGACTTGATTATCGGACCTGTCGCAAACGACGACATCGCCACATTGTTTAGGACTTTTACCATCGGAGTTATCACGATAGATGAACTTGTCAACGGGCTGAAATCCCGTAAACTGAACAACCAGTATGCTTTCAGGACCGCAAAGGCGATATCCCTTTTGCATAAGAGGTCTAGTGTATGACCGTAAAGCAGTCCTTTTTGGTAGAGGGAATTGTCAGCGACATGGCGAAATGGCTGATGGAGGATCGATCCGTATCTTTGACGGATGCACTAGGTCTTATATACAATTCACAGACTTTTGAAAAACTTCAGAATTCTGCGACAGGGCTATGTTCGGAAAGTTCCGCCTACAACTACGACATCCTGGCTTCTGAGTTGGAAAATGGAGAAATTGTGCAAACGGAAGTTTAGAACCATTAAATGCGTAACAGCCTTACGTATGCAAAAAGGGCGGACCAATGGTCCGCCCTTTTGAACTTGTTTGCTAATTAAGATTAGTAGTTACGTCCAGAGGTCAGCTGCTTGAAGGAAGGCGTCAAGTCATAGCAAGCGGACACGCCATCAGCCTTGTACAGGACGTTAGACTGACCCGTTGTAGAGTTGTTGGCATCAAGTTTGGCACCGAGCTTCCACGCATTTGTCTGCTTTCCGCAATCGTTCAGCTTCTGTAAGGTCTGCACAGTCCACTTCCCGTCCGTATCGGAACCCTCATTGTACTGGAAAATTGCAGACTTTGAATGGCCACTCCAGACGCTTCCCGGACCGGTGTAACCAATTTCGCTCCAAGTACCAACCTTGTCGCCCTTTTCCACCACGTAGGCATCCTGCATATTGATGTAGGTTCCTGCAGAATTTACCGAAATCGTCCTATTTTGCAGGAATATTCTCCAAAAGCATTTACCAAGCAATTTTTTACTACCTTTTTTACATGCTTCGCCGCTCTCCCCTATTTTTAGCATTATTGCTAAACCTGCTCTTTCTGGCCCTGTATTTTGCCTTCGGCATCGTTCAGCACGGGTCTCTAGACGACTATTTTATGTCCAGCATTTTGACAGGGGCATATGGTGGTGCATACGACATCCATATGTATTTTGTTAGTTCAGCATACGGATACTTTTTAAAGCCCTTCTATTGGCTGTTCCCCAAGGTGGGCTGGTATTTCATTTTCGAACTGGCAGGCACATTTGCGGCATTCACGACATTCACCTACTTTCTGATTCAGCGGATGGGAACAAAAAAGGGTGCCGCCCTGTCCACCCTTTTGCTGGCATCTCTCACCCCCGATTTCTATTTCCAACTGAGTTTCACTCAATGTGCCACCATCTACACGGCGGCGGGAATCCTCACATTTTTCTTCGCACAGGGCAAAAAAAGATTATTAATACTCGGAAGCCTATTCTTATTTGCAGGCAGCGTTATGCGATGGGAAGGATATCTCCTTGGTGTTCCTTATTTAGTAATATTCGTCTTTCTTCAAATCATCCTCAGACAACATTCCTGGAAAATCAATCTCATAACCATTTGCATCTGCCTTTCTGCAATATACGGAGTCCACAAGGTCGACAGGTCACTTTATACCGAGGGCGAATACAAATACTACGCCGCCTATCAAGGTCCTCGTTCTTTCTTTGGAGATGGGACATTTTACGACCGACAATCAACCTTTGACGAACTGCAAGAACGCGAAAAGAATGGTCCCGACCTCAGGTTATTAAATAACTGGATGTTCTACGACACCGAAGTATTCTCTAGAGACAGCCTTCTCTCCATTATTGACATTGCAAACAACAACCTTTACACACCTAATCCCAAGAGAATGCCCGTTGCATTCTTTATGGCCGTTTCTAGGGAACTCACCCGCAGTCTAGGCTGGTGCTGGGCCATATTCTGTATATTCTTATTGCTTGCAAAGTCAAGACTTTCAAATTTCTACCCTTGGGTGTCACTAGGAATTATCGGTATTTCTATCGGCTACTTACTGCTAGTGAACCGACTAGCATACCATGTAGAATCAGGCATTTGGCTTTATGCCATTACCTGCAGCATTTTCTTTATGCCGAAAGACGTTCTTATTCCAACAGCCTTTATGGCAAAATGGAACAAGGTCGTTCCAATATTCCTACTAGCCCTAGCATTTTTCTTCGCCTATTTTGGAATTACTGAACAGGAATCTTTCAAAAAAAACTGGCACATTATTGAGCATATGCAGGTTCCAAAAGATTGGCACGATTTTTTGGAATACGCAAAGCACCACGACGAAGATGTTTTCTTGCTATCGTTTGAAAAATACAAGGTGCTAGGGGCACTCAAAAATCCTCCCTACAATGCCATTGAACCCGGCAGCTGGAACAACATATTCTCCTGGGGTTATTGGAACATCCACCTGCCCGCTATGAAGCAAGAATTAAAGAACAGGGGCATTGAAAACCCTATCCGCGACATAATTCACAAGAATGTATATCTGTTGGAAGACAACAATCAACCGACACTACAAGAATTCTACAAAACACATTATCACGACTCCCTATGGGTAGATACCGCCAAGACCTTCGGAAGCCTTATGTTGCTTCAATACCATTCCACTAAAGAGCAAGATACTGAAAGGGTGCAGCAATGAAAAGATGGCAGATAATAAATCTGATTGCTTTTCTTATGTTGATTTTCGCAACAGTTTCCCTGATTTACATCTTAGGGAAAATGGATCTCACCGGCCCTCTCGGCAAGCCCTGGCACTTGCTGCCTGCGATTCACGAGGATTCTCTTTCAACGACCTACAAAGGTTCCTACCAGATAATGGGCAAGACTCCCCTACGGGCGACACTGTTAGACACCACCAGGACAAATGTATTTATCTTGGTGGATGCCTGGGGCGTTCCGACAGAAGAAAATATTCTAAAGGAAGATTTTAAAGTCGTTGACAGCATCTCATCTTATTTCGCATTACATCAAAGACTTGCAAACTTCACCCGACATGCAGAACGTGCAGAACTCAGGCACAATTCGACAACAAGCCTTTTTCTATTCGGCGGAGACTCCCTGCAATTCAACCGTCAAGAATACATCCCCGATATCGGTTTTCAAAATTCCATTTTCTGTAATGACTGCGACAACAGCGTAATCATAAGCCAAATCGACTCTATACTCACCGAGCCGGAACACCCTCAATTTGTCGCCTGGACCGCACTAGCATCAACAATCGGCGAACACAACAAAATTCGCCAAACACTCACTCAAATCGCTGATTTGGCAAAAAGACACCCCGAAGTCCGCTTTGTTGTTCAAGGAACACATCGGCCAGTCCTTTGCGGGCCTGAAACCAGGAACTCCTACAAGGCACACTGGGTACCCGTGGCGGTACTGAATTAGCAAGGGCCGTTATATGGAAGAAGATAGAAACCATCTCTGCATTATAGCGGCTCTTGCAGTCAACGTTTTCTATCTGGTTGTCTGCTTTGCCTTTTGTGGCAAACCCTATTTTGGTGCAGTTGATGACTATTTTATGGCAAGGACTCTCGAAGGAGTATTTGGAGACTCCTACAACGTCCACTTGACCTTCGTCAATGTCCTGTACGGGTATTTCCTACTTCCCCTTTACCATCTATTCCCTAAAGCTGGGTGGTATTACATAGGCGAAATCGCCGAAGTCTTTGTTTCTTTTTCCGTCATATCATTTGTCCTTATAAAAAAAATGGGGATGCGATGGGGAATTGTCCTGTCTCTATTATTTACACTCTTTTTTGCCAGGGATTTCTACCTAACCGTACAATTCACACTGTGCGCCGCCATACTGGGTGCATCAGGCATGCTTTTGTCTTTATATGGTATTGGCGTACAGCAGCATAAAAAACGAATTGTTCTTTTGGGAATCCTTCTGATGCTTTGGAGTGCGATTATGCGTAATGCCGCATTCCTAATGGGATTGCCTTTTTTCGTCTGCGCATTGTTACTCCAAATAAAAAACTGTTATAATAACAAGCGTCTTTTGATTGCAGCCACACTAGCCACATTGGCCAGTCTTTATGGCATTGATAAACTCAATCAGGCTCACTACACCGCTCCAGAATACCACAAATACATGGAGTTCCAACCCCCAAGGTCTGTCTTAGGGGATGAAAAGAACTACGACAAGGATTTACTCTGCACCGAATTAGAGAAACAGAATTTTTCTTGTGCCGACTACCGTCTATTAAATAATTGGACCTTTTATGATACCGAGATTTTCGCCATTGACACCTTAAAAAGAATTGCGCAAGAAATAGAGGCCAAAACATATCCAGTCCAATGGACCACATTGGCAGACAACATCCTTGACCAAATTGAACTATCCTCCAGCAAACCGGGGTTTTGGTCATTTTTCCTTTTCTGCATAATTCTGTTCATATCCAAGTCGGGTAAACCCAACTATGCCGGGATAGCCCTTTTAGTGATGATTGCTCTCACGGCATACCTTTTGTACAGGCAGCGATTCGTCTATCGCGTCGAAACCGGACTATGGTTGTACGCAACCGCTTTATCCATCCCTTTTATAGGACAATTGAAATCTCTCTCCTCAAAAACATTTTATTCAATAGTTATAACTCTTGCTATTGCCACGATTTCCCTTTACACATACAACGGAACATTTATCAGATCCGTACAAAACGGATTCCCATGGGATACAACGCTCATAACAAAATCGTCTACACCAAAACACCAAGTCTTATTCAGCTATATCCAATCGGCACCCGACAATTACGTGTTTTTTGCCGACTTTGCAACTTATAAACGGTTTAATTATTACAAAAATCCACCTTATGCGTCCGAACCCATCGGCAGCTGGAAAAAAATTGTTCCACTTGGGTACTGGACCACTTATTTCCCGGACATTGAGACTCATCTACACAAAAACGGCATATCCAACCCTATCCACGATATTATAAAAAGCAATGTATTTGTGATAAATGACAGCGGATTGGTCGATTTTTTGCAACGCCACTACTACGACAGCGTCGGTGTTAGCGTTGTCAAAAAATTTGACAACATTAAGGTGCTGAAATATTCGGAAATCCACACCGCACACTCCGCAGAGCCCGACTCATTGTAAATTTTTATGTATATTCCCTAATAGTAGGTATTTTATGCGTTTTCAAGAAAAAGACTTGATCGATTTTAGTGTTCGCTGCCTTCAGAAGTACGGCATGTGTCAGTCCGATGCCGAGATTACGGCCCGTCATCTGATTCAGACGGATAAGTGGAAGGTTCATTCTCACGGTTTGCAGAATTTGTTCAACTACATTCGCAAGGCTCAGGCTGGCGGAGTGTCGTTCACCAACAGGCCCGAGCTAATCAACCGCACCTCGTCTGTCGCCCTTGTCGATGGCAAGAACTGCATGGGCTATATTTCATCGACAGAAGCGATGAAAATGGCTTGCGACATGGCCGCAGAATCGGGCTTTGCCTTGGTGGTGGTGAAAAACAGTTGTCATTTTGGAGCCGCTGGTTGCTATGCAAATATTGCAGCAGAAAGGGGAATGCTCGGCGCCGTGTTTAGTAACGTGGATCGGTTTATGGCCGCCCCTGGAGCAAAGCATCCGGTGATGGGGCAAAATCCCTTCGCCTGGGCGGCCCCGAGTAGTTTGCTGCCGTCGGTTTTTCTCGATATCTGCACGAGCCAGGTGGCATCACTTCGCGTTATCAATGAAAAAATGGCAGGGAACAAGATTCCTGAAAACTGGATTGTTGATAAAAACGGCAATCCAACCACAGATCCTTCCGCATTTCCTCAAGAAGGTGCGCTTCAGCCGATGGCCGCACACAAGGGCTATGGTTTTGCGATGTTCATAGAGATGATGACCAGCATTATTTCTGGTGGCTTGTTGAGTATGAGCGGAAACATACCCAGTTGGAACCTGAAACCGGACCAGCCGAATGGCGTCAGCCATTCCTTTATGGCTGTTGATGCGGATAAGTTATTCTATAAGGGATACTTGAAAGAACGTGTCGATATGATGGTTCGTGAAATTCATAATGCGGAACCTGTCAATCCGGCCGTTCCTGTTACGGTTCCTGGCGAACTTGCTTGGAAACATTCGTGCGAAGCCGATCTGCACGGCGTCGATTTACCTGAAAACACGGTTGCCCAGTTGACCAAACTTTCCGAGATGTCGGGATTCCCGTTGCCGAAAGAGGTTGGCTAGAATGAAAAAGATGCTTCTCTTGAACGGATCGTTTAACGAACTCCGCTTGATACATGCCGCACACAGGCTTGGCTATTACGTAATTACGTCTGGCAACGACAGTACGGGAGAAGGGCACAAGTATGCAAACGAATATTGCCCGTGCGATTATTCCGATAAAGAAGCCGTTTATCAACTGGCTAAACAGAAAGAAGTAGATGTCATTTGTGCCTGCAGCAATGATTTTGGAGCTCTTTCTGCTGCATACGCCTGCGAAAAACTTGGAATCCCGGGCCACGACAAGTATGAAACATGTCGTTTTTTCCATGAGAAAGACTGTTTTAAGAAAATGGCAAAGGAATTGGGCTTGCCAACGCCTGCAGCAGCCTGGTTTGACTGTGTAGAAGACGCTATCGCCTATATTGACAATCTTTCTTATTTTCCGCAGATTGTCAAGCCTGCCGACTTGAGTGGTGGAAAGGGAATCAAGAAAGTCTCCAATAAAACGGAGGCGAAGGAAGCCGTCAAGGAGGCCTTCTGCCGTTCCAAAATTAAGCGAGTCTTGATTGAAGAATATATTGAAGGTCAGCAGCAAGGAATCACCGTTTTTGTCCAAAACAAGAAGGTTGTCCTGGAATATGCGACCAATGACTATTCCTATGTCAATCCTTATATGGTCTGGATGGCATGTCCGCCGGCGGTTAATTACCAAGGTATCCGAAATATCATTGTTGCGGATATCGAAAAGATTGCAGAAAAAAAGGATATTGCAGACGGCTTCTTCACGATTCAGTATATTGTTCGAGACGGGAAACCTTATTATGTCGAAACAATGCGTCGCTCACTCGGAAACCAGCATTACCTTTGCATGTCAAAGGATACCGGCGTAAATTATTATGAACTCTATATTCGCTCGCAATGTGGCGAAGACTGTTCCGAAGTGTTGAAACCGGCTCATATTCCAGACACCTACAGCGGATTTATGGCGATATTTGCTCCATCGAACGGGATGATTAAGAGCATAGAAATCGATCCGGCGTTCCAAACAAAATTGTTTGATATAAAGATGCTGAATGGTCCCGGGTATTCCGTAACAGACTATCTGAATGATAAAATTGGTACATTGTATTTTACTTTGAAGAAAGAAGATTTGAGTTGGTTCAGGAAGAATAAAATGAATTTGTTCCGTGTGACGATGGCATAGAAGGATTATGTATTATGAAAACAGCTATTCAATTGCTTGATTGCACCTTGAGAGATGGGGCCTATATAACTGGAGGCGTTTTTGGCGCTCCGTGTATTCAAGGAATTATCAAAAAATGCGAAAAGGCGAACATTGACGTAATTGAATGTGGCTGGCTAAAGAATGATTCGCACAAGGAAGGGTCGTCCTATTATCATGTGCCAAGCGATATGCGAAAGTATTGCGACGAAAAGGATCCTGGCAAAACTTATGTAGTTATGATTGACTGGGATAGATATGATTTGAGCAATCTCCCAGTTTGCGACAGCAAATCGATTGACGCAATTAGAGTAGTTTTTCCGCATGGTAAATTTCGTGAAGGCGTAGCCGTTGCCGCTGAAATTAAGCAAAAGGGGTACAAGGTCTTTCTCCAAGCAGCCAATACACTAGCGTATAGCGATGAGGATCTAGTTAATCTTGCTCAAGAAGTGAACTCGTTGTCTCCGGTAGCTCTCTCTGTGGTGGATACGTTTGGCGCGATGTATCCTGAAGATTTAGAACGTATTATTAACATTCTTGACCGAGAATTGAATGCTCAGATTGCTCTTGGTTTCCATTCCCACAACAATCTTCAACTTTCATTTTCGTTGTGCATCCATTTTGCTACTGCGCTTTTCGGAAAGCGGAATATAATGATTGATTCATCGCTTTGCGGTATGGGCCGTGGAGCAGGAAATGCGCCGACAGAACTAGTGGCAAATTTTTTCAATCAGAAATATCATAAAAACTATGATATGAACGAGATTTTTGACGCCATTGACATGTATATGCCACCATTCCAGGAAAAATATACTTGGGGTTATTCTACGCCCAATTGCATTGCAGGAATGTACCAGTGCCATGTGAACAATATTGCATATCTTCTAAAAAATCACAGAACAAATAGTCGCGATATGCATAACATCATAGACTCTCTATCAGTCGAGGATAGGCGAAAATACGACTATGACCTTCTAGAGACAAAGTATCTTGACAATCAGGCATGGAAATATGACGACAGCGCAAGTATAGATGCACTCAAAAAGGAAATTGCTGACAAAAACGTTCTTTTGATTGGTCCTGGAAAAACGACTAGGGACGAATATGATAAAATAACGGAATACATCAGGAAGAACGCCCCCGTTGTCATCTTTGTAAATGCGTTAAACCCGCTTTACGAAGGAGATTTTCTCTTTCTCATCAGTACCATTCGTTACGATTACGCAGAAGAAGTTCATGGAGAACAATTTAAATCTCTCAAAAAGATACTTCTATCAAACATCAAGAGAAATCCGCTAAAGGACGAATACATTATCAACTATGAGAGTGTCATTAAGCGCGGGTGGATGTATTTCGACAACGCCATCATCACCTGTATGCGATTGATGAACCGGTTGTCAGTGAAGAATGTTGGCGTAGCCGGGCTTGACCAATTTCTGAGCGACTATAACGAAAGCTATGCGGACCCCTATTTGCCGACGCTGACAAAAAGCCATGATTACAAATTACTGAACCAGGAAATTCAAAGCATTTTAGATGATTTTGTTGCAGCAGTTGGCGATTCTATGAATATTGAATTTGTCACAACTACGGTGTTCAAAAAGTAATGAACGTAAAGGCGATTATATTTGACTTAGACGGGACCTTGCTTGATACAAGCAGGGGCATTGTCAAGTGTGTCGCGTCAACGTTGAGCAAAATGGGTTTTGCAGTCCCAAATGAAGATATTTGTAAGACCTTTGTCGGCCCACCACTGAAGAAACGATTTCTAGAACTTTTCAAAACAGATGAGAAGACTGCAGACGATTTTGTGAGACTTTTTCGAGAAGAATATGCGAAGGGCGATATCTTTTTAGCCGACCGCTATCCTGGAATGGATGAATGCCTTGCTACGCTCCATGAACAGTTTCCCTTAGCTGTCGCAACGAACAAACGTGAAGATCTTGCCGTCAAACTTCTTGAAAAATTTGAGATGATCTCGTATTTTGAAGCGATATGTGGTTCCGATGTGACATCGACCTTGACTAAAGAACAAATTGTCGCTAATGCCGCTAAACGGTTGAGTGTTGAACCGGCGGAATGCTTAATGGTCGGTGATAGTTCTAATGACGCGGAAGCTGCAGAACGATTAGGAATGCCGTTTATTGGTGTGACATATGGGTATGGATTTAAAAACTCTGAGAATTTGACGGAATGTTCGCATATTGGATGCGCGAAGATTCCGTCAAATCTCGTGAAAATTGTTGAAATGGTGAATAATGATTCGTCTCCATTAATTAGTGTAATCGTACCTGTTTATAAAGTTGAGCAGTATCTGAAAAGATGTGTTGATAGTGTATTGAGTCAGACGTATAAAAATTTGGAAGTCATATTAGTCGATGATGGATCTCCGGATTTTTGTCCTAAACTTTGTGATGATTATGCCGCATTCGATTCGCGTGTTAAAGTTATTCATAAAGAAAATGGAGGCCTTTCTTCGGCAAGAAACGCTGGCTTAGATATATGTAAGGGTGAATATATTGCTTTTGTTGATTCAGATGATTTTGTTTCTAAATATTTTATTGAATGTTTGTACCGGGCGGTTGTTGAAACTTGTGTGAAAATCGGCGTTACGGAGTATCGTTCATTTAAACAAGATGAAGAATTTTTTGATAAACATGAGCTTGTTGATTATGCTATAGAAAAGCAGTCGTTAGAAAGAATTATGGTTCGTTATTCTTCAATTAATTCACATGATTCAATGTTAACGATTGTAAGCTGGAATAAGTTGTACAAAGCTGATTTATTTAATAAAGTTAGATTTCCTGAGGGGAAATGCTATGAAGATGCAGCAACTACCTATAAAATTTTAAACCAATGTGACGAAATTGTGTTTGTGAAAAATCCTCTGTATTATTATTTTTTAAGGCAAGATAGTATTTCTGGGGGCGAGGGGTTTACTGAAAAGTATTTGGATTTATTTGATGCCCTGAAAAAATCAAATGAATTTTTTTTAGAGCAAAATAAAGAACAGCTTGCAAGTTTTATTGTCCCGCAATTATTAAAGGTTGGTATTTATTCTTGGTGGGGAACAAAATATGTACTAAAACAACCGCAACGTGCAGAGGATATTCTACAGTATTTAAAATTGAAATCTCGGAAAATTACTACAACTCAATATTTTTTTGGGTATCAAAAATATTGTTTGTTGTTGTTGCTGGAATATCCGGTTTTATATGCAATATATCGAATACTTATTCCGGGATTAATAGGGAAACGGCATTAAGTAGTAATGGGTGTGCGGGTTCTCTATATAACGATTTAATTGAGGGCCATGTTTGCTAATAATTGATTGTGATTGAAATTTTTTTTGTTGTTTGTTATTTCCATTGTTTTTTTGAAAAATAAATAACGGTGTTTTTGAATCCTGTTTTTTTTAATCGATAAATTCCTGCATAAATAGCTACAATAAATTGCGAGAAAAAATTTTCGCCTAATTTTCTATAGACGGAAGAAATGTTCTTATATAATTCTTTATAATATGGTTCCACCCAACTTCCAGCAAAATGGTGAATTGTGTATGTGTTTTCTGTCAATGTGATTTCGCCGGTCTTGTAACTTTTCGGACAAAAATACTCACTTGGAAAGAATGTGTAATTCTCAATAGTCTGTAATTCGCCGGTTGGCTCAAATCCATATTTAAGACAACTGCTTGTAATTCTTGTTACGTTTGTGGTAAGGTCTAGACTGCCATCAGACTTTACAAAATGTTTTTCCTCGTACTCATCAAGCCATTCTTTGACAAGAGGATGTGAAATGCAGCTGGCCATAAGTCCTGTCGGAATTTGGGTCGAAGACTCGAACCCGGACACCCCGTCATATTCCAAGAAATTATCCAATGATTTTAGGACTTCAACATCGGTATCCATGTAGATTCCACCTTCGGTATAGAGCGCATAAAGACGCACTACATCAGCAACAAAAGCAAACTTTCTGTTATCATATGCCTCGCGAACATACGGATACATGTCAAGGTTGAAGTTGCTTTCGTTCCATTCTTTGATTTCGTAGTCCGGGCAATATTTTTTCCAAGATTGAATATATCGCTTGGCATCTTCTGGAAGCGGATTGCCGCCAAACCAGCAGTAATGTATTTTCTTTGGTATCATAAAAGTTCCTGATGCTTTTTATTGACGACTTGCCCTAAAAATAAAATTTTTACATAAAATATGCTTGGTAAAACAGAGAAGATCTCTAAAAATAATATCTACTCCATCATTGGAAATAATTTAAACCCATCAATTTAGAAAGATCTAATAGGGTAGTGTTCCGATTTCCTGATGAAACTTTCCCGAATGACCATGAAAGGGGGGGGGGCTGTGAGAGATATCTTACTGCTGCGATGACAGAAATGTATATGCAGGGATTCTAGCCATAAAATGATGTCTAGGACGCAGCAAAGACCCTTGATGAGGCTGTTGGGCGCTTATTTTTAATATTGCCACATAAAATTTGAATTCTGTTCGACAATACATCCAACCCGGAATTTTGCGCATTGTTGATGGGAAAAAGCAAACGTCTCAACGTGACACTTTGTTTTTCACGAATTCTTACAAAGACTGGGGTTACCGTCATAGGCGGAGTCCCTTATAAATTTGCCAAAATGTTACAAAAAAATTATTTTTCTTAGGAAAATTTGCACATATTGCGAGAAAAATAATGAACCGTAACATTCTTAAAATTGGCCCCGGTAAGATTATAGAGGTCGAATCAACTCTGAGGGAGGCTGGGGTTTCTGGAAAAATCATGTACGTGTCCGACCCGTATGTCGATTCTCTGTATGGGAACCTCGTAAAACCGCAAATTGAGGCTGTTGGCAGTGTCAAAGAACAATCTGTCGACAACAATACCATTTCGTATGCGATGACTGTTGCTGAACGCGTGATTGCTTCAGATATTGATTGCATTGTTGCTATGGGTGGCGGCAAAACGCTTGATATTGGGAAATATGCCGCATTTGTGTCCAAACGTCCGTTCCTTTCTATTCCAACAACTATGGCGCATGATGGTATTGTATCGCCAATCGCCGTGCTGAAGCGCGAGGATGGTAAGCCCAAAAGCCTCGGCTGTGCCATGCCCAGCATGATGATTATGGACACCAAACTAATTGCTAGTTGTCCCATACAGTTAATCAAGGCTGGAATTGGAGACACCATTTCTAATTACATGGCTTTGAAAGATTGGGATTTTGCTGTTGCACGGGGTAAAGACGAGATGAATGGCTATGCTTATATGATGTCGCGAACCGCGCTTGACGCACTGATGAAAACGCAGTTTGACCACATATGCCCTGAATTTCTTGACGTATTAGCAAACAGCTTGGTACTTTCGGGAATTGCGATGAACTACGCCGGTAGTTCACGCCCTGTGTCAGGTTCAGAGCACCTGTTCTCTCACGCCCTTGACTATTTCTGCGAAAAACAAAATTTGCACGGATTTAATGTTGCACTTGGAACTGTATCTGTATTAAAGATTATTGACGAAGATCCTAGCGAAGTTATTCACTATCTTAAAAAATTTGAAGTGGATATTAATCCCGAACATATGGGTATTTCCGAAAATACTTTTGTTTATTGTATGCAACACGCAACAGAAATGCGTCGCAATAGGTATACGCACTTACATGAGGCCGACCTGGACGAGCGGAAATTAAAAAAAATCTACAACGAATTAAGAGAGGAGTTCTAATGAATAGCAAAGCCCTTATTCTCGCTGCTGGTCTTGGCACCCGTCTTGCTCCAATCACAAACGACAGACCGAAATCTTTAGTACCAGTCAATGGCAAGCCGATTTTGCTTAAGCAGATTGAGAACTTGAAGATAAACGGTATTACTGACATTACTATTGTATCGGGTTATAGGGCAGATTCACTTGAAAAAGCGGTCTATGAAAAGTATCCGGAAATCAAGATTGTGAAATCTGTAGACTACGCAACGACGAATAACATGTATTCGGCTTACATTGGTATCAAGAGCATGTTTGCTGATGGCGATATTACTCCATTCTATATGATGAATGCTGATGTTTTTTATGATTCTTCTGTGATAGCCGCTCTTGAGAAGGATTCTCGCCAGAACCTTATTGTTGTTGATGTGGGCCGCTATATTGAGGAGTCGATGAAGGTTGTGGAAAAAGAAGGACGCATCGTTGCAATCTCTAAGCAGATTATGCAAGAGGATGCCCTTGGTTGCTCCATTGATGTTTACAAGTTCGGCGCTGATGGTGGCAAGGCTTTCTTTGACTGTTGCGTAAATTATATTGAAGTCAAGAAAGAACTTAAAAAGTGGAGCGAAGTTGCCCTTAATGATGCCTTGACTAAAGTCTTTTTTTGTGCATGTCCGTTAGAAGGTCGTTGGTTAGAGATTGATAACCATGAAGATTTGACTGCTGCTGAAAAGCTTTTTGCGGAGTAATAAGTAATGAATGATTACTTTGGTAATGACCTTTCGGAATTAAAAAACAAAAGACTTTGGCTTTTTGACATGGATGGAACTATCTATGAAGAAGAACAGGTCTTTGATGGTACGTTAGATTTGCTTAAGGCTATTGTTGATCGAGATGGGCGCTATGTGTTTGTCACGAACAATTCGTCTAAATCAATTGATGATTATATAAAAAAGGCGACCAGACTCGGCATCAAAGCCGATGCTGAGAATTTTTTCACATCGGCGCAAGCGACTAAACAGTACCTTAAACAAAATTATCCTAACGCCAAAGTGTATTGTCAAGGTACTCAAAGTCTTCTAAAAGAATTGAGTGATAGCGGAATTAACGTCACAAAAAAAGTTGAGAGGGTTGATGTGGTTCTTGTCGGCTTTGATACGGAGTTGACTACAGAAAAATTACGTAACACTTGCGAAATTCTTAGCACGCAAAAGGTTGTGTACATCGCGACAAATCCGGACTGGGTTTGTCCAGTCTCGTTTGGATTTGTTCCGGATTGTGGCTCTATTTGCCACATGATCAAAAATGCTACTGGCAAATGGCCGTTGTTCATGGGGAAGCCTGAACCAACAATGATAAAAAACGCGATAGAAAGATACGGCTATTCCGCAAAAGAAACCGTTGTGGTTGGTGATCGCCTTTACACCGATATTGCGTCAGGCTTGAATGCTGGTGTAACATCAGTATGCGTACTAACCGGTGAGGCCAAAGCCATCGATATTGAACATGGTGATATCAAACCCACCTTTACGGTTGATAATGTTAGAGTTCTTGAGAGAGTGCTGATTAGCGATGGCTTCAAAGAGTCGAAATCTTAAAAAAGAACCATAACTATATTGTATAGAAAAGTTTTTTCGTTTTCCTACAGATTCTCTTTCAATATTTCAACAATTTGTTGGCTTGTCGTGCCGTCGCCATAAGGATTCACTGCATTTGCCATGCTTTGATATGTGACGGGATCTGTAAGCAAAAGTTCTACGTTGTCAATTATAGCTTTGTAGTCTGTTCCAATCAGTTTTGCTGTTCCTGCGTCAATACCCTCTTGACGCTCTGTAACATGACGCATGACAAGGACTGGTTTTCCAAGTGCGGGTGCTTCTTCCTGAATTCCACCAGAATCAGTAAGGACAAAAAAACTTTTTTCCATGAGCCAGATAAGATACGGATAATCAAGAGGCTCTATTAGATGCACATTTGGTTTGCCGGAAAGATGTCCCATAACAGGTGTGCGTACATTAGGATTGAAATGCATGGGGTAAACAAACTGAACATCAGAATGAGCTTCTGCAATATGTGCTATAAGCCTTACATATATGTTCAAATCCGACTCCAAAACTTTCACGTCTGTGACCTGTAACAAGAATAATTCTTTTTGAAAAATCAAGAAAGTTGAAAAAGTTTTTGTAGACGCATTCGTCGTTTTTTTTAATTAAATTCAACCCCAGATGAAGTGCGTCAATAGCGGTGTTTCCGACATTATAGATATTCTTTGTAATCCCTTCCGAGTGTAGATTTTTTACTGCGCGTTCCGTTGGGGCGAAATGCCAATCCGCAATATGCCCTGTAAGAATTCGGTTCCCTTCTTCGGGAAAAGGAGAATACTTATTACCGCTTCTTAAGCCCGCTTCCAAATGAGCCAAAGGGAGTTTGAGAAAATACGATGCCAGAGCTCCTGCAAGTACTGTTGAAGTGTCTCCTTGTACAAACACTAAATCAGGTTTTTCTTTTTCGAGGCAGTCTTTAAGTCCCAGCAAACAACCTGAAACTATATCAAAAAGCGTCTGATTTGGCTTCATCAGATTCAAATCGTAATCACCTTTTATGCTGAAAAATTCATTGATTTGGTCAAGCATCTGGCGATGCTGGCCAGTAAGGCACACGACGACTTTAAAAATATTTGGGTTCTTCTGAAACTCCTTCACGAGAGGGGCCATTTTGATTGCTTCCGGCCGTGTGCCGTAAATAAATAAAATTTTTTTCATTTTGCTCAATCTCTACTTTTTGATTTTCAAAATATTTAGTAATCTCTCACAGTTGCCGGCCTTCTGATAGACGTAAAACTTGTCCAAAATTTTTTTTCGCTCATGATGGTAGTTGTCAACTCCATTCTTTACATCAGCTATGAATTTTTCTAATTCATCCAAGTTTAAAATTTTCTCACCGACCATTTCTTCAGCGATATTCTCAGTGATGAATCCTCGAGAATAATTTTGCATTTCAGAAATCATATAGCCAATGGGCTTGTCTAACGGCATATAGTCATATGCAACACTAGAAAAATCTGTGAGCAAGGCATCTGTTTTTCCAATAAGTTCATAGAGTTGAATGTCGGAATTCTGTAACTCATCATCTTTTATAATACGAATGTTTGTAAGGTTTTTTGCCTCAATAAAGCTTGTGTCTTCAAGGTGATGAACTTTAAGAATTAGAAGTACATTTTCTTTTTTACAGAATGAATTCAATTTTTCAAATTGAACTTTATTTTTTATCACCGGAAGAATCCATGATTCTGTTGAAGCGTCCGTCCATGTTTTTGTTTTTTTGAATGTAGGCATTCCCAAAATATATTTGTCATATCCTTTTCCAAGAAAACACTTGACTTTATTTTCACAGTCCGAAAATAAGTAATCCTGTCTGCAATCACCATTCACAATCACCTGTTCTTTTCGAACGCCTGTAAAGAGCTGCATTCTCTCCGCTGCGGCTTGAGAAGGAGAACTTTGGTAGTCAAAAGATTTATACAAAAAAGGTTTTCCTTCAAATGCCTTCATGACCACTCCGCCATGCCATAGATTCACTACAATCTGATTCTTTCTTGCTTTCTTATATCCCCAGTGAGTAAAGAAGAAATAACGGGCCGTGCGCATTATTTTTTGGCATTTGAATATTTCTGGTGGATTGTAAGAATCGGCTTTAATAAATTCAACATTTTTCTCTGCGAATCGCTTGTATTGGCTTGGTTCATTCACAAGCCAAACAAGACGATACTTCTCGTTAAATTTGTGTGCAATCATGTACTCATAAAGTGCGCGTGCATTGTCCCAAAAATCACCTTCGCTTTGAAATACAAAAAGTTTTTCGTCAATCTTCAAAAAATCGTAAAATACTGATGCTGCATCTCGTAGAATTTTTCTAAAAGCCAACTTAAAAAACGTATTCAATGTCATGTTTACCTCAACTCAATTTTCCCGTTGTTTATAGAAAAAACTTGACTAAGTCTGGTTGAAATTTTTTTTCTGAACAAAAACATTGTTGTGATGATTGCACCGAAGATTAAGTATTTTATGATTGGATAACAATAAAGCGGCGTTACGGCGAAACCTAGCGCCATAAACACAAAAGAAATACTAAAAATGATTAACGGATTGTAAATTTTTTGAGCCCTGATCTTTTGCTGGCAAATAATACGCATGGCACAATAATGTGCTGTTACATAAAGAATGTAACAAATAAGTGTAGTGTAACCTGCTGCAATATAACCAAAACGTGGAATGCAAAACCAGTTAAGCAAAATATTCAGAATTGCCCCAATCACTGAAGCTAATGCAATGAAAAATGTTTTTTCGTAATAAAACTCAAAGTCTGCAAACATACAGTACATGAACATGAAGAAAACACTCATTGTCACAGGAGGCATTGTCCAGACTGCTTCCAAGTATTCTGCAGGAGCGAAAATACGCACTGTTTCTGGAGCAAAGAAAATGAAGAGTAAGTTTACAGATGCGACAATACAGAGTATTGTGTAACCTGCTTTTCCTATTCCGTCATACTCTGCCGCCTTAATCTTCCGATATAGCCAAGGATTAAATGCCTGCTGAATTGATGTGTTAAGCATAGTTATAATCATGGCGACTGAGTATGCAAGACTATATAATCCAGCCTCGCGCTCTCCGACTATTTTCCCAATCATGATGCGATCGCTTGAATTAAGAACCATCTGTGAAAGGTAATGTGGTAAGAGCGGAAGATTGAAAAAAAATACATATTTCCAAAAAGAAAAATCAAAAATATGTCTATTTTTGAGGAGTTGTGCGAAAAAAAAGCCTGTGTAAACGACAACTTGTAGGACTGTTGCTGTGATAATTCTGGCTTCTACCTTATTGTTTGGAACCATAAGAACAGCTATAATTCCCGTTATGGGATTTATTAAAGACATGAGCAATGTGATTGTAATAAGCTTTTTATATCGATAATTAAATTGCTCTCGTGCGGCCCAAAAACCAAAAACAGTTTCTGCCCACAACATTGCAAACATGCAGAGCATGAGAGTTGTGTTTAAACCAAAAAGTCCATTCCAAAATGTACGGAATAAAATATAAAGTACTAGGAAGAAAATCGCTATACATGAAAGGAATCCTTCCATTGAAGAAATAAAATCGTCTTGACGCTCCTCGTATTTTAATAACCCTCTGGTAAACACCCCTGCAGTAAGGTTGAATGTTATGAATACTGCTAGAATACTTTTCCACGAGGTGAAGATGCTATATTCCCCAAAGTCTTCTGCAGAAAAAAGACGAGTCCATATAGGCGTTGTGATGACGGAAATTCCATGTTGCAAAAAAATGCATATGGAAAACCAAAACGCTGATTTAACAGGAGAAGATAGATGCCTATAATTATGAGTCAATTTGGAAATTATCATGACAGCATATTTTCCCTTTGTTTCCCTTCATTCGTGTTTAGCCATCGCTTAAAACACCACATTTGCCATTTTTCACTCGACTCGAATTGATCGACTCTGACATCTTTAAATGAACACAAGGGGCGTAGTAGGGAACTGGGGTGGTTGAAATCGCATTAAAATACAAATTGAAAATTTCCCGAGTCATCGGCACAAAGGTATTGCCAAACGAACCTGTACCGCCAGTTATTAGAATCGTCTTGTTTGTTAACATGCTGTCTTCCAAAGATAGACCTTAAAGGGATTTTTACATTCAGTAATATATATTATTAATCAAAGGAATACCACTCTTTTTTCCCTTTATGTCCGCTTCTAAAATGGATTACAGCATTAAGCCCGACGAAACGTGGATAATCAAGGCCATTGCCATTATGGCGATGCTTTTTCACCATTTGTTTCTTGCGGGCCCGGAATATGGGCAAGTTGCGTACGTCTTGGCCCGGGCAGGCATTTTTTGACTTCAGACGTCCACTGGAAGTCGCCTATGGCGAAAATGCCAACGTGATACGGTCATTCATAAGCGACATGCTAGGGCAACAAAGCTACAGTTCATACAACATAACGTTGTGGTTCGACGGGTTAATTCTTGGGATCTGGCTGTTCTTGGGGTTTCCGTTGTAATTGCGGTGCCATTGCTCTACTGGCGGGCCATCCGTGCCATTGCCAACTTGAGTTCCTGTCGTATTGACCCCTTCGCCACGGTATTTATCGCGCTGGCTGTAGTGTGCCTTTGCCGCATAACGAAGCGGCGGTTCGTGGCCATGCAATACGTGGGCAGGCATTCCATGAACATGTATCTCACCCACACCTTTATCTTCGGGTAATTTTTTCACGACTTTATATACGGTTTCAAGTACCCTGTCCTGATTTTCCTTGCGCTGTTCGCGACCAGCCTGCTGCTGTCCTTTTGCATCGAGTTTGTAAAGCGGCGTATCGGCTTCTACAGGTTGCAAGGCAAGGTCGTGGATATCATCAACAGGGTCGGCGGGCTAGTTCCAAAAAATAATCGCGAAAATGACTTGACAGAACCACTAAATTAGTGTACATTTGCACACATGTTAAAGCAAGTGGGGATATAAGTACAAAAATTGACAAGAAGTCTCTTTTTTTATATATTAATGGTAGCATCGCCCTGATTTCTTTCAGGGACTAGCCGCCTACGGGCGGCATTTTTTTTGAGGGGTACATGTCAAAGGTCGCATTCTATATAGACGGTTTCAACTTTTATTTCGGCATCAAAAGGTCATTTGAAGCGACCAACGGTTCCCGTTGGGGGTGTGCCTACTGGATTGATGTCGTTAGATTTTGCGAAAGTTTCCTTTCCGAAGGGCAAGAACTTGTAAAAGTAGTCTATTTTACCGCATCGCCGCTTGACCCTGACAAGAGCAGCCGTCAAAGTGCCTTTTTGAACGCGAATAAAGAATTGAATGGCGACAGGTTTGAAATCTTTCGCGGGAAATACATGACAAAAACGATTGTGTGCCCACATTGCAAGTTTGCAATTCCTAGGCCCGAAGAAAAAAAGACCGATGTAAACATATCCGTCCGGATGATTGGAGATTGTGTACAGGAAAAAGTTGATTCCGTTTGTCTGATAAGCGCCGATACCGACCTAATCCCGCCATTGGAGTTCATTCTAAAAAACTTCCAAAACATTAAGGTGAAAGTATATTTCCCCCCTTCGAACTCTAGCCGTGACATCAAGAATTTTGGCTTTTCAAACGGCATGAAGGTTAAGGAATTGGTCAACAACATTGACCGTTTTTACAGAGCGAAGATGCCCGATGTAGTTGGACAATACACCATTCCTAGTGAAAGGAAAAGAAAACACGCCGGTGCAGAAATCTACTTTAAGAAAAATAAGCCGTTAATATAACAATCTGCTCATTCCCAAAAGAACACGACAACGCCCGCTAAGATAAGCGCGATTGCTGCGACGCAAGCTTCGAGAACACCCCCGACGTGGTGTAGATGAAGAACGTGCCTATCAGTGCGATGTATTTAAGGACGTTGAGCATCTAACGAGGAATATAGATAATGCTGCGCCGAATAACGTCGTTTTTATTCAATTTAACCATTTTATGGGGCCGAAATGCTCCAAGGGAGCAACTATAAAGAATTTCTTTATAGTTCAACAAGAAATGGGGGTGGGGACGGCAAAAAAGAATCGGCAGGCTTAGCCTGCCGATTTCTGTATCACGCTAAGGCGCCTTGTGCAGCAGTTCGAACCAGTTTCTTTCTGTCGCGTACACTCTATCGATGAAAACGCCAACCCTTTTCCCGTCGATGGAAATGCCTTTGCCGACTCCGGCTATATAATATGCTTTGAATTCGCCTCCGCACTCGTGGCATTTGACCAAATCCGTCGGATCTCCGGAACCGGTTGCAATAGTCAATTTCCCGCATGAAGGGCAAAGAAAAAAGTAATCTGTATCCATAAAAACTCCTTCAAAAGATGTTTTCGTTAGGGGTTCACAATGTGACCCCGCGGCTTGTTTTCTATAAAAATATCTCCAAAAGGAGGAAAAAACAACGGTTTTGTCTAAAAACGCATTTTTTATTACGAAATGTGTGATTTTATTGAAAAATTTTGTATATTAAAGTCTGCAATTGGTAATTTTTTATGAAAAATAGCAAAATTCGCATACTCTCCCTTTCCATAGAACATCTGAAGAATGTTCAGTATGGAAGTTTTGACTTTCAGCAAGAGGCTTTACCTGCGAAGGCTTTTGATCAGTCGTCCGTTATTGGCTTCTACGGGCAGAACGGGTCCGGTAAGACTACCGTGATCCAGGCGTTGGGTCTGTTCAAACAGATTGCTATGGGGCAACCCCTCTGGACCGATATGGAAAAGTGCATAAATCTCGATAGCAACAAGGCAACCATATCTATAAAATTTTTAATAAAGTTCGACGACGGAAAATCCTATCACGTCCTTTATTCAGGCACTATTGCGAAGAGAGCTACTTACAAGGTAGGTTGCGCGTTTGCTGCGGAGAAACTTTCTGTCGCGTCAGAAGTTGCAGGGAAAATCCCTGGACGGATGACGAATTTATTCTCGTACGAATTGAATTTTGATGACAAACCAAACTTTACGCCGAAAGCTCGCTACGACAGCATTGTAAAAGGTCAGGAGAAAAAGATCCAGGCGTCTGTTGCAATGAGAATTTCCCAGGAGAAAAAAACGTCCTTGTTGTTTTCGCCAGATTTCTTTGCTTTGCTGAAAGATTCGGAAGAAACGGAAATGATTGAGATTGTGCAGGCTATCAATAGTTACGCAAATTTTAATCTTTTTACGATAACGGGGGTGCATTCTGGTCTTATTAGTATGGATGCCGTGATACCTCTGTCCGTAAAGTATCGGCATAAGGATGCTACCGCCATAGGCGATATCCCTATCGGACAACAGGGACCAATAACGGTAAACGAGCAAATTTTTGATTTGACCGAAAGCGTGTTGGCGTCGATGGCGGATGTCCTTGGCGCCTTGGTCCCGGGTTTATCTATTGAGCCGATGATATACGGACGAGAGCTTATGAACGATGGCTCCATGGGTGTTCGATACGAACTGGTTTCTGTTCGTCAGGACAAACGGCTCCCGATTAGATATGAATCCGAAGGCGTTCGCAAGATTTTATCTGTTTTAAATCTTATCATCGCCATGTATAACAATGATTCTTTTTGTGTGGCAATAGATGAACTTGATGCGGGGGTTTTCGAAGTTCTGCTTGGAGATTTGCTGAAGGTCATAATGGAAAGCGGGAAGGGGCAGCTTGTGTTCACTTCGCACAATCTGCGTCCGCTAGAAATTTTGGACAAACAGAACATTGTTTTCACGACGACCAATCCCGAAAACAGGTACATCCATTTGAAGAATATTCGCCCGACGAATAATCTTAGGGATTGCTACATTCGTGCGCTAAATATTGGCGGGCAAGATGAGCCCCTGGCTACAGAAACGAAATTCCATCTTATTCGTCGTGCATTGAGAAATTCTGGGGTTAAGGATGGCTAACATAAAGAAAAAGGTATTGCTGTTCTTGGTTGAAGGAATTTCGGATGAAATTTCTTTTGAAGGCTTGTGGGAATCATTTTTTGAGAATAATGAGGTGCGGGTCTACGTCCTTCGCTGCGATATTACCACGCAAGATTTTTCATCGCCAGCAACCATCTTGTCAAAACTCAAGCAACCCATAGATAGGTTTCTTAATTCGACAAAATTAAAGAAGGATGATATTCAGAAAATAGTGCATCTTATAGATACGGATGGTGCGTTTGTCCCTGAAAATTGCGTAGAACAAAAAAGTGGCGACGACCAGATTTGTTACACAGACGAAAAAATATTGACATCGAATCCTGATGGGATCAAGCAGCGAAATGCTCGAAAGACGGCTGTGGTGAAAAGATTGTTTTCAACTACGCAAATTTATAAGGGAATCCCGTACGAGATTTATTACTTGTCGCGAAACTTGGAACACGTTTTGCATAACAAGGCCGAAAGTTTGTCTGATGCCGAAAAGAAAGATTTGTCAAATAAGTTTGACGAAATGTATGCGGGGCGTCTTTCTGACTTTCTCGCTTTTATAAGCAGTTCAGATTTTGCGGTGAAGATGGATTATAGGGATTCCTGGAATTTTATCATGGAATCAACAAATTCGTTGCATCGCCATAGCAACATTCATTTGTTGTTTGAACACTGAAAATTGTGATAGCCTCGCCAAACACGAAGTGCGCAAGCATCAGCCCGAACACCACGCCCGTGCCCTTGAACATGTAGGCCAGACTCACGTCCATCCGCTTGATGATCTGCTGCCACAGCACCGCGTAGATGCCGAGTACGCCCACCGTGCAGGCGAGGAACGCGATGTACCCCGGCGAGAGGAACTCCCGCTGCGACGCAAGCTTCGAGAACACCCCCGACGTGGTGTAAATGAAGAACGTGCAGACCAGGGCGATGTATTTAAGGACCATGAGCATCTATCGGGGAATATAGAATTGTTATTAGAGGCAAATTTTTTTCATTTCAGGTATTGACAATCGCCATCGATGGATTTATATTTCATGGTGCTCAAATGAGTAAAAAACCGTTTTTGCCCCGCCTTTTCAGGCATGTAGGCGGGGAAGGAGTGAAAGATGAATGAAAAAGAGCTGATGCCGGCTGCCGAGAAGAACGAGATTATCGTTTATCAGCCGGAGGGCGGGGAGTTCCACATCGAGGTCCGGGTCGAAAACGAAACCGTCTGGCTCACGCAGGCGCAGATGGCGGAGTTGTTTGGCACGTCACGAACAAATATCGTTGAACACATTGGCCATATCTACGAAGAAAACGAGTTAGACCTGGAGTCAACCTGTCGGAAATTCCGACAAGTTCAAATAGAAGGTTCTCGAAGGGTCAATCGTCAGATTCCGTTCTACAATTTGGACATGATTCTGTCACTCGGTTATCGGGTCAAATCTGCCGTAGCGACAAAATTCCGCCGCTGGGCTAATCAAGTTTTGAAAGAGCACCTGCTCCGAGGTTGCAGTGTCAATCAAAGACTCGTTTCACACGAAAACAGATTGGAAAACCTTGATTCCCGGGTCATTTACCTCGAAAAGCAGGTGGATTTCTTCGTGAAGGCGAATCTGCCGCCAAGCGAGGGGCTGCTGCCCGCGCATTCGCAGTGGAGCGGTTACGAATTTGCCGTGCAGCTGGTGCGTTCCGCGAAAAAAGATCTCGTCATTATAGATCCGTATGCCAACGACATGGTGCTATCCCTTATGGCAAAGCGCGCCGAAGGGGTGAATGCGACCATCTATTCTGCCAGAATCACCCACGCCATGAGGGAAGAAGAGGCCCGCTTGAATAGGCAATTCCCGACGGTTCGTCTGGAGAACATGCGCGAGGTCCACGACCGTTTTGTAATCGTCGACGATGTAGTTTATCACGTGGGAGCGTCGTTCAAGGATTTGGGGAATCAGATGACCGCGTTCTCGGTGTTGAACTTTGTCTCCAAGGAACAGGTGCTCGCGATGGTGAAGTGATTGCCTCGCCAAACACAAAGTGCGCAAGCAGTAGCCCGAACACCACGCCCGTGCCCTTGAACATGTAGGCCAGGCTCACGTCCATCCGCTTGATAATCTGCTGCCACAGCACCGCGTAGATTCCCAGCACGCCCACCGTGCAGGCGAGGAACGCGATGTATCCCGGCGAGAGGAACTCCCGCTGCGATGCAAGCTTCGAGAACACCCCCGACGTGGTGTAAATGAAGAACGTGCCTACCAGGGCGATGTATTTAAGGATGGAGAGCATCTGATGGGGAATATAGAATTGTTATAATCGCCTCGCTTTTGCGTTAGGGTCGGATACCAGGGGAATGCCCTGCCGGAACAGCCGAAAACGGGAAAAGGGGCAACAAAAAGCGATTTCTACTGGACATTTTTTGAAAAACGCTTGACAGTGACACCCTGAAAATTTATATTAGTGCACAAGTGAGTAGTTTTACTCACAAGAACCGATTGAAGATCCGCAATTTCAAGCCTGTTTGCGGGGAGGAGTGAAAGATGAAAGACCGTTTTGACGGCAGTTGCTTTCTGCCTCAAAAGAATGTATATTTGTTTGAAAAGTGGTTAAACGCAACAAAAATAGTTGATTTTAACAACAAAATGAATATAAGAGAGTGGATACATAGTAGAGAAATCCGTGGCAGGGCGACGTTTTCGATTGCCGACGTAAAGGACGCTTTCGCGGAGCGCCCTTCCAAGAGCATAAACACGGAACTGTCACGTCAGGTGTCCCGAGGGCGTGTGCAGTCCGTTTATCGCGGATTCTATGTCATTGTTCCGGTCCAGTATCAGTTGAAGGGGGTGATTCCTCCTGTTTATTACGTTGACGACCTTATGGATTATGTCGGCAAGCCATATTATGTGGGGTTGCTGTCGGCGGCAGCCATGCATGGGGCCACCCATCAGCGGGCCATGAAAACGCAGGTTATGACAGTTCTGCCTCGAATCAAGGCGTCCGGCAAGAATTCCCTGCTAGATTGGAGCTACCGACAACAAATTCCGGAAGCGTTTGTTATGAAGAAGAATGCCGAGATTGGAACGCTGCACTATTCGGGGCCGGAGCTGACCGCAGTAGATCTTGTGCAGTTTGCGTCGCATGTCGGTGGTTATCAGCGTGTGACCACGGTGCTGGCAGAGCTCATGGATTCTGTGGACATGGGGAAAGTCGACGAACTCTTGCCGTTCACAACTGTTGCGACCGTTCAGCGACTAGGCTACTTGCTTGAATGTGTGCTTTCGCGGCAAGACCAAGCCGACGCGCTTTTCCAGGTGTTGAAGACGCAGGGCTCCTGGAACAGTATCTTGTTGAGCAATGACCAAAACCGGAGAGTGGACGCTCCGGCAAATCGCTGGCACGTAAACGGCAACATAGACATCGAGGTGGATGACTTATGATAGACCGTGCTTCGATTATGGCTTGGGCTGAACAAGCTCCGTGGACGGATCCTGCGATGGTCGAACAGGACCTGATTATATGCCGCGCTCTTGTGGATATTTTCAGTGACGATTTTTTGAAGAATGAATTGGCGTTTCGAGGCGGGACTGCCTTGCATAAACTTTATTTGCAACCGCAGCCTCGTTATAGTGAAGATATTGATTTGGTGCAGATAAATCCGGGGCCGATAAAGCCTATTCTTTTTCGGCTCGGCGAAGTTCTTGGCTGGATGCCGGACCGCGTTACGAAACCGAAACGCTACAACAATACTGTGCTATTCCGGATGGAATCCGAGGTTCCGCCCGTTCAGCCGATTCGGTTGAAAGTGGAAATCAACTGCTTTGAGCATTTTAATGTATTGGGATTGTGCAAGGTTCCTTTCTCAGTGGAGAGCAAGTGGTTCCGGGGGCAGTGTGAAATTTCCACTTATGCGTTTGAGGAATTGCTTGGGACGAAACTCCGTGCATTGTATCAGCGCAAGAAGGGGCGGGATCTTTTCGACTTGCAGGTTGCTCTTGACAAAGGCGTGGTGGATGTCGAAAAAGTTATGGAGTGCTATAGCCGGTATATGGATTTTGCGGTCGAGAAACCGCCAAGCTACAAGCAGTTCATGCAGAATATGGAACAGAAAATGCAAGATCCTGAGTTCTTGGGGGACGTTGAACTATTGCTTCGTCCTGATGCAGAGATGTTTGAACCGGAACGTGCATTCCAGATGGTCCGTGAAAATTTTATTGAAAGACTTCCCGGCCGAAGACGGTGATATCTATCAAAAAAGTGGTTGTTTCCAAAATGGAAACAACTGCCGCCGAGTGGCGAACCAATGCGGGCGATATAGCCCAATTTAGCCATTTTTGTCTTTAAGTATTGACAATGACGTGTTCCGGAATTATGTTTGATAGTGAACAAATGTATAGAAATGTAGGCATTTTTATTGAAAAGTGTTGAAAAATATTGCTAAAAATGATTGAAAAGTGTATGTTTTTATAGCAAAAAGTGATTGAAAAATGCTATACCGGAAGATTCAAAGGCGACGTGATTCCATCGATGATGGAAAACAAAAGTTTCTGCAATAACGGATGTCAAGTTCCCTTTGATTGAGTCTTCAACCAAGAATCTCCTGAAATTGTATCTCAACGACGTCGGCATCCTTACCGGGGTGTTGTACGGTTCGAATATTTCTGCGGTGCTGAACGATGTCCCCAGCATTAATCTTGGGGCAGTCTTGTATTTGCCGATATACTTTGCGATGTTCCTCTAAAGTGGTCAAATTTGACCACATTGCAGTTAAACCCCTCGAATTCGAGGGGCTTGTAACGTATATAACTATCATAAAAAACTGTTTTATCTTGTTTTTTTTGCAATAATCATTCTTTTTGTGATGATTATTATATATATTTCCAACCATGTGGAACGAAATGGCAACACCCTCCATTTTAAAGGAAATGGGAGCAAGGCTCAAGGAATACCGTCTTCGCAAAGGGCTCATGCAGTCCGAACTGGCGGAGTCTGCCGGCGTAGGCGTAGGGACAATCGCCAAGATGGAACGCGGGGGTGCCGTATCCGTACAAATCCTGTTGAGCGTGTTGCGTTCCCTAGGAATGCTCGAGAATATAGAACAACTTCTGCCTGAGCCCCCCGTAAGCCCCCTCTTGTTGCGCAAGTTACAGGGCGGCAAGATTCAGCGTATCAAACGGAGTAAGGCCAAATGAGCGAACTTGTCGTAAACGTGCGCCTGTGGGGATTGCCTGTCGGGGCGCTATCATGGGATGCTTCGCGAGGTATTGGCTGCTCAAGTTCGACGGCGTAAGTTACAGCGAACACGACAGCATTACTGAAATTCCCCGCGGAATAGGCAACGTCGAATACGCCTACTATAAGATGGCTTTACGCGTCGGAATCCGCAAGTACGCGGGAATCATAGACCAAGTTGAAAACGCGGTCGCTTGTTGGAACGAGATTGCGAAGGACTGTGGTGTTCGCGAGAACCATCGCGAAGAAATCTCGCGAGCGCTGCATGAGAAATGAAATAGTATATAAAATGATGTATATTTACCCTTGGAGTCCATCATGCCGAAGTTTTCATTCGTTATACCCTGTTACCGTTCCGAAAAGACCATCACCACCGTGGTGGACGAAATCAAGAGCGAGATGGCCGCCAAGCGCCCGGGCGACACCTACGAGATCGTGCTGGTGAACGACTGCAGCCCCGACAACGTGTGGAGCGTCATCGAAGGCCTCGCGCAGAAAGAGAACAACGTCATCGGCATCAACCTGGCCAAGAACTTCGGGCAGCATTCCGCCCTGATGGCCGGCTACGGCAAGTGTTCCGGCGAATACGTGGTGTCGCTGGACGACGACGGCCAGGCCCCGCTGGATTCCCTGAACGACCTGATTACCAAGCTGGAAGAAGGCTACGACGTGGTGTACGCCTACTACCGCGAGGTCAAGCAGAACCTGTTCCGCCGTTTCGGTTCGTGGATGGCGGGCAAGATGGGCGAAATGATGCTGGAACCCCCGAAAGATTTCAAGGGGAGCAGCTTCTACGTGGCCCGCGGGTTCGTGATTCGCGAGATGTGCAAATACAACAACCCCTACCCGTATCTGGTGGGGCTGGTGCTGCGCGTCACCCGCAAGATCGCCTGGGTCGAGACCAACCACCGCTCCCGCCTGGAAGGCACTTCGGGCTATTCCTTCGCGCGGCTGCTGGGCCTGTGGCTCAACGGCTTCACGGCGTTCTCGGTCAAGCCCCTGCGCGCAAGCACAATCCTCGGGTTCTTCTTCGCGTTCCTGGGCTTCGCGTTCTCGATTTTCGTGATTGTCCGCAGGCTGCTGGGCATCACCACGGTAGATGGCTGGAGCACCATCATCGCGCTCATCCTGATTATTGGCGGCTGCATCTTGATGATGCTTGGCCTTATCGGCGAATACATCGGTCGCATCTACATCTGCATAAACGACTCGCCGCAATACGTGATCAAGCAGGTCACGGGCGACCGCCGCGATTCACAGGCATAATCTACAAGCACAATCCGTAGGCGCGGGCTTTAACTATACCGAATTCGGTGCGGTTGTCAAGGTGTCAAACTCGGCCCCTTTGACTTTTACCACTTGCTGTCAATCATTTTCAAGAATTCCTTGTCAGCATCCCTATCGTTTATTTTCAAAAAAAATTACTACACCTATTGCATTATTTAAAATTTTAATGTACATTATAAGTGTAGTAAAATTTACGGAGGGTTGAATGCAAGTTGTGTATGCGGATAAGGAATTGGCTCGTTGCGCAGGAGATAAAGCCTATGCAGTAAGAAAAATGGGGCAACGCCGTGCGGACGCTTATTCGGTAAGAATAGATGCTTTGCACAGAGCGGTTGATTTAGACGCTTTGAAAAACGTTGCTGGTCGTTTTCATGAATTAACTGGCAATCGTGCCGGCCAATGGGCTTGCGATTTGGATCATCCGTATCGGCTTATATTCAAGCCGGTCCTGAATAGTGACGGAAATATCGTAGGATTGATTGTCGAACAAACCGTTTCGATTCTAGAAATTGTAAATTATCATGACTAGGAGTTCTTATGCGAATTTATAGATGTGATGAATTGGCTGTGGTGACGCCACCAGGGCGGCATCTTGCTGAAAAACTTGAAGAAATGGCCCTTGATGCAAACGATTTGGCAGCCCGCATGGGCTATACGCCCAAGGCGGTGAATGATATTTTGCAGGGAAATTGTCGAATCACGCCCGAATCGGCGATTTCTCTTGAAATGGTTACCGAAATCCCTGCGGGATTTTGGCTGCGTAGCCAGATGGCTTATGACGAATTTCTCTCTCGTGAAAAAATCAAGGCTTCGCTGACGGATCAGTCCCTTTGGAAAAAATCCTTCCCTGATGAAGTTAACGTCCGCGAATGGGTGCAAGAAAAAAAAGACGAAAGCAAATCTTTAATGCCCCTGCTCAAGTTCTTCGCCGTAGCCTCCCCCAAGGCGTGGGATGGTTACTATAAGGATGCTAAGCTTAAGGTGGCTTTCCGTATCTCGCTGGCCGATGTCAAGGACCCGTATGCCACATCGGCATGGATTCGTCGTGGCGAAATCCTTGCGGACAAGGACCCAATGGAAAAAATGGGGCAGCCTGCAGTCCGAAAGAACCTGAAAGCAGCCCTCCCCGAAATCATCGCCTTTGCGGCGGCCAACAAGGTTCGCCCCAAAAGCAAAAAGCGCATTACCTACTGGACCCCAGAGGCGGAGGTTGTTGACGACTGCATGACGGGCCTGCAGGAACTGTGCCGCAAAATCGGGATTCGTGTGCTGTTCGTGCAGAATTTCAAGTGCGCGCCGATTCACGGCATGTACCGCTGGTACAAGGACGTGCCCCTGATCCAGTTGCACGACCGCTTCGAGAAGCGGGCCGCCATGTGGTTTACGTTCTTCCACGAGCTGGCCCATGTGCTGTACCACGGCAAAAAGGGAATCTGCCTACAGAACATCGAAATCACCCACAACTACCCCGAAAAAGAAGACGAAGCCAACGCCTTCGCTCAGAAGTGCATGGTAGAAGCGGGATTCGAGATGTAGCCCTACTTACCGAAGAATTCCTTCACCTTGTTGCAGACAAACTCCAGGTCGGCGGGTTTCAGCCCGTAGAACATGGGCAGTCGCAACAGGCGGTCGCTTTCTTTTGTGGTGTATCGGTCTTCGCCGTCGAAACGACCGAAGCGCTTGCCTGCCGGAGCGGTGTGGAGCGGCACGTAGTGGAACACCGCCAAAATGTCGTTCTTGACCAAGTGGGCAATGAGGGCGGTGCGGGTCTTTAAATCCGCCACCTTCAGGTAGAACATGTGGGCGTTGTGGGAGCATTCCGCCGGAATGTACGGGAGCTGCAGGTCGCCAGCGTCGGCCAGGCACTGTAGGCGTTCGCGGTAGGCGTTCCAGCTGGCCATGCGGTTGTCGAAAATCTTCTGGGCGTTCTCCAGTTCGGCGTAGAGGTAGGCGGCGTTC
>Ga0310691_10001410_pt1 | contig 36701 bp, 55 predicted proteins | sample 176DNAGHGlowgp2_FD_203887 | JGI IMG/M metagenome (GOLD analysis project Ga0310691, IMG submission 203887) | Sheep rumen microbial communities from Palmerston North, Manawatu-Wanganui, New Zealand - 1766 DNA GHGlow gp2 (v2) (version 2) | ecosystem: Host-associated > Mammals > Digestive system >... | reverse complement strand
CCTCGAAAATATGAGTGACTAACGGAACGAAGGATTTTAACAATGGAAATACCGATTTATTGCGCGTTTGACAAACTTTGCAAGCCAGAGGATTTGCGTCCGCATCCAAACAACCCGAACATTCATCCAGAAGGGCAACTGCAACGGCTGGCCGCGATTATCCGGCGAAACGGGTGGCGCAATCCCGTTGTGGTGTCCTCGTTGTCCGGCTGCGTGATCAAGGGTCATGGGCGGCTAGGCGCGGCAATGGCTGGCGGCTTTGACGTCGTGCCGGTGGTCGTGCAGGAGTATGCCACGCCCGCTGACGAGGCGGCAGACCTAGTGGCCGACAACCTCATAGCCGAGGAGTCGAGGCTGGACATCGACGCGGTTGACGCTCTGGCGCGCGAGTTTGACCTAGAGGCGGAGAGGTTGGGCAAGTTGCAGGGCGACGGAACGTACAAGATGACGAGGGAGGACAAAGAGTACGGCAAAAAAGATAGCGACAAGGCAAGGAAGGTGCCGGTGATGATTCTCGTATCAGATGAGGAGGCCGCGCGGTTCGACGCAATCAAGGCGAGGCTCGGCGCGAAGACCGATGAGGCAACATTCAGCGCAATCCTTGCGGGGTATCTGTCTCGGCAAGAAGAGGAGGAATAGAATCATGGTTAGTTTCTTTTGGGGAGAGCTGCTTTTCCATCCAGCAGCAATATGCGTAGACCTCAACACCTGCGGACACGGCTGCTGCTACTGCTACGCCAACGCGCGGCGCACGACAAGGCGCACGAATCTAAACGCGGTGCGGCGGCTTTGCTCCGGCGAAATGGGCGGCATCACGGGGCAGATATGGCGCATGGGCTATCCCGTGACGCTGTGCAACAACACCGACCCGCTCTCCGAAAACAACGCCCGCGAGGCTATTGCCATTGTGCGCATGATTAATCGCGAAGGGCGTCCGCTCTACATCATGACCAAAGGCGGGCGGCGAAAGGACGAGGACGAGTTGCTCCGGCTGCTGGCCGACAACGGACACGCCATGCTCTATGTGTCCATCTCTGCGGCAACCGACGAGATAGCCGCGAAGACGGAGCCGGGCGCAGTTCCGATATCCGCGCGGCTTGACCTCCTGCGGCGCGCGCATGAAATGGGAATAGGCACGGAGGTGGGCTTCAATCCGTTCTATCCGGGATGGTGGCCGGGAAAGACGCATAGCGAGATGCAAGATCGGCTGCTGGGCATGGGGCTACGGACATGGTTTTACAACAAGTTGCACCTGTCCAGATTCCAGGCATACGACCCGCGTTGCACGGCGGTTCTTACAGCCGACGAAATCAAGGGCATCCAGGCGCGCAACGCCTACGACGATGTTTTCTGCGGCGCCATCCTTAACGCGCTGAACAAAGGCGCGGACGTATACGAGATGGGGCTTCCATCTGGGAGAACAAACTATTTCGAGAACATCCGCAAGGCGTTGGGCAAGGCCATGCCCGCGACTGGCGAGTTCATCGTTGCGGCCATTCGGAAGTGGAAGGCGCAGGCGGATGTCTGGGAAGAACGCAAGCCGATGGAGTACCACTACGAGGACTTCGAGCGGGTAATTCTTGACGGACGGGAAGACCTTCTAGACCTAGAGGGGCGATATGCGGAGTTCTTCCTGCTGCGCGACATCGCCGCGTTCGCGATGCCGCGCGTCAAGCGCATCAGGACATTTCGTGAGTTCCTCAAAGAGGCGTGGAACAATCCGCGCATAAAGTGCTTCTCGCCGCGCGCGAACGTAGCATTCGGCGTCCGCGAAAAACTAGACGCGAACGGCGACGCGGTGCTTTATATCGACGGGGAGCGTCACGAAGGGAAGGAGGTGTAAATATGAACATCAACGGTGTTCGCGTTCGCGAAATGGCCGGTGGAGGTGGCGGCGGGTACACGTCTCCGCTGCGTGACTTCATTGGAGGCTAGCGGCCGTAAAACGGCTGGCGGACGCACAAGGGAGGGCGGGAGGGTTTTCCATGAACGCGCAGGCGGAAGTCCTCATCGGGACGGGATGCACGGCGAAGGAGTTCCGCGCCGTCATGGGGCGCGACATGAACGATGAAGAGCGGGAGGCTTGGCGACGCCACAACGTATTGGCGCGGGTTGCGAAGTCTCGCCGCAAGATGGAAAAGGCGCGGACGGAGGCAAAGAGCAACGCGGAGCGGCAGACGGAATTTCACGCGCGCCAGATGGACATCCCATTCATCCCGCGCCCCGCCGACCCCGCGCGCCGTGAGGCTTGCCGCCTAGACCTCGCCCTCTTCCTGCGCACATACCTCCCCGCCGTGTTCTACCGCCCCTTCGACGCGGACGCCCTCGCCCTCATCGCAGACATCCAAGCCGCCATGCTGGACGGCGGCCGCAAGGCGATTGCCCGCCCGCGCGGCTCCGGCAAGTCCGCTATCTGCCTCGGCGCGGCCTTGTGGGCGGCCCTCTTCGCCCACCGTCGCTACCTCGTCATCATCTCCGCGACTGGCCCCGCCGCGCTACAGATGGTGGCCGACGCGCAATCGCACCTGCAGTCGGAGCAGATATCGGCGGACTTCCCGGAAGTAGTGGAGCCTCTCATGGCGATTGACGGAAAGGTTCAGCGGTGCAAGTACCAGACATACAAGGGTGTCGCCACGCGCATCGAAATCAAGCGTGACTGCATCGTGTTCCCGACCCTCGCGGGCTATGAGGCCGACGGCGCGGCCAACTCAAACGCGGGCGTCACGATTCAGTGCGCGTCCATCACGGGGGCGGTTCGCGGGATGCACCGCACCGACAGCCGCGGGCGGTGGATACGCCCCGACTTCGTTCTCCTCGACGACCCGCAGTCGCGCGAATCGGCCACCTCCCCGTCGCAGACCGACCAGCGCGAGCGAATCATTAACGGCGATATCATGGGCCTCGCGGGACATGACCGCAAAATCGCGGCTTGCATGACCTGCACCGTAATCTGCAAGCGAGACCTCGCGGAGCGGTTCCTCGACCGCGAACGCCACCCCGAATGGCGCGGCCAACGCACGAAACTGGTTGAGAACTGGGGCGGAACCGACGAACTATGGCGCGGCTATGATGAGTGCTACCGCCTGGAATTGTCCGGCGCGCAACCGAAGGGCGCGGCGACTGGATACTACAATGCGCACCGCGCGGAGCTGGAACGCGGCGCGGTGGTTATGTGCGAGTCCCTCGTTGCCGACGGCGAGGTGTCGGCACTTCAACACGCGCGCAACTTCCTCGTCGAAAACGGCGAGTTCTCCTTCGCGGCGGAGTGCCAGAATGAACCGCTCTCGCTGACGCCGGAGGCAGACTACACAATCGACGCGCGGACAGTCGCGGCGCATCTATCGCACCGACCGCGCGGGCGCATCCCAGAGGATTCCGTCAGCCTCGTTGCCGCCGTCGACATCAACAAGTACGCGGCGGCATGGGCGGTCGTCTCCGCGACTGGCGGGGCGGTCTACGAGGTCATCGACTACGGCTTCTGGCTCCCGAAGGGGCGGCGCGCGCTCTGGGACGGCGAGCAATCCGAGGCCCCGCAGGTGGCCGTCGCGGCGGCCGTGCAGGGCGTTGTCCACGACCTGCTCAAGACCAAGCCCTACTCGCCAGAAGTAAAGGTCGTGGCGGTCGACGCCGGCTATCAGGCACCGACGGTCTACGACGCTTGCGCCGCGCTGGCGCGCGAGTATCGTGGCCGGCGAATCATCCCCTCGCGCGGCCTCTCCGGCGACAAGTACGACCCGCCGACGAAGGCGCGGCGAATCCGACTGGGGCAACTGGCGGACTACCGCCGCAACGCAAACGGCAACGCGCTCATGCTGTGGGACTCCACGCATTGGCACATGGTCGCGCAACGCGGCTTCCTGCTGCCCGTGTCGGCGGAGGGGGCGGTCGCCCTCTACGGCGGCAACGCGGGCGAACACGCGATATACGCCGAGCAGATGTGCGCTGACCGCCTGGAACGCTCATACCTCACGCCCTACGGCAAAACGGCGGCGGTCTGGACTACGACGGGGCGCAATGAGATGGGCGACGTGACCGCGCAGGCATTGGCCGCGCTCTCGTGCGAGGGAATTGCGCCGGCGAAGCGTGGCCGCGCGGCGGTGGCGGTCTCGCTGCCGACGGCGGTCTCTGGCGCGGCGGTGGCGGACGGCACGGGCGGCGCGGCGGTGCAACCAGGCGCGGACACCGCACACGCGCAGTCGGTCGCCGCGCGGATCGTCGCGCAACTCCAACGGCTGGCACCCTCACGCCGCGCAGGGTGGGTGGCAAGATGGTGACTTTTGTCTCGCGCCTTGCAAATCCGTTTACTTTTTCGCCAATCCGCTTATTTTCGCGGCCCTCGTTGACAAAACGTTTACTCCCCGCCTTGTCTACGCCTTAATTTCTAATTATCGGCAATTTTGCCGTTCTGTCTTGTCTACGGTCTGGGCATTATATAGATGCCCATCACCGCACCATATCAGCCCTTTGGCACCCTCACAGATGACCAGTTGACCGCCGCGCTCACGGCGATTGACGCGGCCATCGTGTCCTATGCGGAGGGCATGGGCCAGCGCACGGTCTCCATCGGCTCTGTCTCGTTCTCCTACGGCTCGCTTGCCGACCTCTTGCGCGTCAAGGCGCAACTCGTCGCCGCCTACAATGGCCGCGTCCCCGGCGCGAAGCCCGCGCCCTATCGCATCACGCATCTGATGAGGTGACGCCGTGGGACTGCTCGCCAACATCTTCCACCGCCGCGCGCCGAAGCCCGGTCACTACTCCAAGCCCGCGCCGGATCCTTCCGAGGTCGCTCCGCTCGTCCGGATGTGGGAAGCGGCCATGACTGACGCGCAGACGCTCGGCTGGTTCGGAGACCTTGGCATTACCGCGCTTGCGCTGCGCACTCAACTCTGGACAATTCGCCGTCGTTGCCGCGAGGCCGCGAAGAACGACCCATACGTTGTGCGCGCCCTCCAACTCTACAGGAACAACGTCATCGGGGCACAGGGCGTCAAACTCAACATGGACGTGCGCGGCGCAGACGGCCAGAGCGACATCGACGCAAGCGGGCGGCTTGAAGACGCCTGGAACCTATGGGCGCAGACGCCGGACTATTGCGACATTGAGGGGCGCAAGTCGTTGACGATGTTCCTGCAAGCCTGCGTCCGCGAGTGGAAACTTGAGGGCGAGGCCATCGTCCACATAGCGCACTCCACGCGCAACCCATTCGGCGTCCAGCTGAAACTCTACCGGGCCGACCAACTCGCCCTTGACATAATTCGCCCCGCGTCGCGCGACGAATGGGCCATCTTGAACGGCGTAGAGGTCAACGGCGAGGGTCGCCCGGTGGCATATTGGTTCCGCACGGAGCTGCTGCCGAACGGCACCTTCACCGGCGAGCCCTACCGCGTTCCCGCGCGGCAAATCCTGCACCTCTTCGACGAGGACGAGCCGGGCCAGACGCGCGGCGTCCCCGTCTTCGCGTCCGTCCTCAAAGACCTCCGCATTGCTCACGGCTACGACATCGCGGAACTAATCGCGGCGCGCGTGGATGCGTCCCGCGTTGGCACGTGGAAGCAGGAGGACGGCGGCGACACTTCGCAGATAGCCGAGACCACCGCCGGCTTCGGTTTCACGCAGAAGACCGAGCCGGGCGAAGACCGCGTCGCGCCTCTCGGCTGGGACTACAAGCCCGACGCGCCAGCCCGTCCCAACGCCGGCTATGGCCAGTTCAAGAAGGATGTTTTGCGCCGCGTGGCTTCCGGCCTGTCCGTGTCCTACAACACGCTGGCCAACGACCTCGAAGGCGTTTCGTATTCCTCAATCCGTGCCGGAACGCTGGAAGACCGCGAGGTCTACAAGCTCATGCAGCAGGCGGTCGTCGACAAGATTCTCCGCCCGCTATTCCGCCGGCGCGACGCATGGCTTGACTCGTTCCTCGCGTCTGACATGGCCGCGCGGTTCGGCTTCACCGCCGACGACGCTGACCGCCTCCGGCTGGCCGACAACTGGCTCTCTCGTCGTTGGTCCTGGGTGGACCCGCACAGCGAGGCGACGGCCAACGAGATAGCCGTGTCGCGCCATTGGACGACGGACACGGACATCGCCGCCGAGGGCGGCAAGGACTTCTACCAGAACGTCGTGACGGCGGCGCAGGAGAAGGCGTGGATGGAAGCGAAGGGCGTTGCCGACGCCGACGCGCCCGCGCCCGCCGCCACACAAAAGGAGAACGACAATGAATAGCCAAGAGGCAGACAAGATTCTGGCCAAGCGACCGATCCTGGTGCGCGGCGCAATCATCCGTGAGGCGGGGGAGGACGGCAAACCGAAGATGCGTTGCTCCGTCTCGTCCGAGACCGCATGCCGGAACATCATCCGCACGCGGCGCGGCTGGACGATCGGCGAGGTCGTCCTCTCCCACGCGGAAGGCGCAATCGAGGGCGCGTGGATTGTCGACGGCATCGCCCTCCGCGACGACCACGGCGGAGAGATTGTGGCGCGCGGCATGGAGTGCCGGGTTGAGGACGGGAAGCTCGTCGCCGCCTCCATCGTCTGGGGCGCGAGCGACCGCGCGCGGACAATCCGCGCCGACGCCGAAAGCGGCGTCATCCGCTCGCTCTCTATCGAAGCCGACTACGAACCCGAGGACGTGGAGGAGCGGGAGGACGGCACCTTCTTCGTTCGCCGCTGGACGCCTCTCGCCGCCGCGTTCGTCCCCGTTCCCGCCGACCCCACCGTCGGCATTGACCGCGAGTTTCTCGCCGCCGCGCTGGCCCCCGCCGCGACGCCCGCGCCTGAACCCGCAGCCGACCAGCAGACCATTTCCGCCAAAGCCGACCCCGCAGGTGCGGGCGAAGCGGAGGCAACCACCACCGAAACCAAGAGGGCTAATATGTCCACCACCATCGAAGAGGGCAAGGATGCCCTCGTCCCCCCGGCACCCGTCGTCGAGGTTGCCGACGAAACCGAAGTCACGCGCGAAGAGCTGCGTGACTACAACCTGCTCCGCGCCATTCGCGCAATGGTCGAGCACCGCCCCGACATCGCCAAGCGCGAAATGGCCGTCAGCCGCAAGCTCGCCCGCAAGTTCGGCAAGGAGCCGCAGGGCTTCTTCGTTCCGCAGGGCCTCTTCACGCGCGACTTCTCGACCGGCGCGGGCTCCGGCGCGGGCCTCGTCCCGACAGAGCACATGGCCAGCGAGTTCATCGAGATTCTCCGCGCCAAGATGATTCTCGACCGCGTTGGCGTCCGCTATCTCAACGGTCTCACCGGCAACGTCGCCATCCCGAAGCAGACCGCCAGCACGACCGCCTACTGGGTGGCCGAGGGCGCGTCCCCGACCGAGTCGCAGCCCGTCGTCGGGCAGATCACGATGACGCCGCACACCGTCGGCGCGTTCACGGACATCACCCGCCTGCTCCTCATGCAGGGCAGCCCCGACGCCGCCGCGCTCGTCCAGAACGACCTGCTCATGGTTCTGGGCCGCGCCATCCAGAACGCTGTCCTCAACGGCACCGGCACCAGCGGCCAGCCGACTGGCATCCTCAACACCGAGGGCGTCACGACCGGCACCGTCACGGTCAGCGGCTCTCCCACTTGGGCCGAGATCGTCCAGTTCGCGGCTTCCATCGACCGCTACTGGGCAGACGGCGGAAACTGGGTTCTCGCCCCAGCGTCGTTTGCCGCGCTCCGCGCCACCAAGCGCGACAACTACGTCTCCCGCTTCGTCGCGGACATTGAAAACGGCCAGAAGTTCGTTGCGGACGAACCCGCATACACGACCACGCAGCTCTCCGCCGGAAAGGCCATCTACGGCAAGTTCGAGAACGTCGTCGTCGGCCTCTGGGGCGCGCTCGACATCATGGTTGACCCCTACTCGCTCTCCACCAGCGGCGGCATCCGCATCGTCGCCCTTCAGGACTGCGACGTGGCCGTCCGCCATCCCGAGGCGTTCGTCATCACCGACAAGTTCCCGCAGGCCTAGCCATCAGCCCCGCCGCGCGGGTCTTGCGCATTCTTCCCGCGCGGCGGGGCGCCTTCCACGAAAGGAGTCCCGCCATGAGGCAACTCGCAATAGTCGCCGCGCTTGGCATCCTTGCCGCCGCTGCGCTCTCCGAGGTCGTGCTGCTCGCCCCGCCCGCGTCCGTGAACGGGACGGCCACCAACTCCGTGGCCGCGCCCGCCGGGATGCAGGGGTGGGCGGAGGTTGACGCCGCCGCCAGCGGCCACGCGGTCTACTCGCTGCTGACCTACGACGGCACAGGCGCGACCCTACGCGCGGTGTCGCCGCTCGCTCCGCCCGTGACCAACGCCGCCGGGGCCGCGCAGGTGCGCTTCCCCGCCGCAGCAGTCAACCGTTCGCTGTTCGTCGTTACCTCCACGACCAACGCCGTGACTAGTTCGGCGCTGCTCCGCTACGTGCCGACCTATCCCACCCGCTAGCCATGCTGCCCGATCCCGTCAAGATGATTGCCGACGTTCCCGGCGCGCTGAAGGTGTCTGTTCTTGACGCCTCCGGCGCGTCGCACGTCGCCGTCTTGACGCAGACCGAGTTCGCGCCGCAGGCCACGGAGTACGGCATCGCCTTCGCGGGAGGCGGCGACACGCTCTTCGTGGCCAAGCCGTTCGCCGTCCCGAAGGACGAGAAGATCACCTACACGGACGCCGGCGGGGTGTCGCATACGCGGCGCGCCGACTCCACGACCGACAACGTGATATTTCTGGCCATCTCGCTGGGGGAGGAGTGCTGACATGGCAGAGGTCGTGGTAATAGGCGCGAAGCCCGTCATGGCGACGATGCGGCGTCTCCAGCGCGAACTGGGCGCAAGCGAACGGCGCGCGCTCTCGCTTGCCGCCCGCGCCACGCTCAACGCGCTCTCCGGCACCGTGCGGCTTTCGCAGAAGAAGCGCAGGGTCTACGCCGCGCAGGTTCCGCGCAAGGACGGGCGCGGCTCGTTCACGGGCTTCTTCGCGGAAAACTACACGCAGAACGGCGGGCGCAAAGACCTGCTCATCTCCGACGTGGACGGCAGGTGGCCGAAGAACAAGAGCGAGGCCAAGAAGAGCAAGGCCGTCGTCATCTCGCGGCGCGGTCTCGCGAAGAAGTCCGTATGGTGGGCAGGGCGCAAGGCCAAGCAGGGCGGCGCGAAGGACGCTCCGGCGGACGCCCGCTCTTCGCAGCTGGCAGACGAGGCGGCGCGCGCTTCCCGCTCCGACTTCAAGGCGCGCGACCCCTACGTGTTCATCAGCGACCGCCTTCCCTACATCACAAAATCGTTCTTCCAGCAGGGCGACCACACCGTAGACACGCTGGCGCACCGCGCGCAGCGGTGGCTGGAGGAATACGCCAAGCGAGAGGCCGCGAAGGCGGCGAGAAAGGCGGCGCGGACATGAGCATCGCACGGACAGTCGAGCGCGAGATATGCGCGGCCATGCGCGACGTAATCGCCATCCCCGCCTCGGAGACGCCCGCAGACGCCGAGTGGATTCACGGCGTCCGCTCGTGGTGCAAGCCGATTGCCGCCAATGGCACCGCCGCCGGCGAAGCGTTCCCGCAGATTTCCGTGGCCGTCGGCCCGAAGTACTACACCAACGTCGAGGCCACGTGGGCGGTTGACGTGAACATCAGCGTCAAAACGCACATCGACGACGACCCCGACGGCTCGCGGCTGGCCGACATCGAAGACGCCGTGGAGGATTTCGCGGACGGCTTGCAGGACAACGCGGCGTTTCTCGCCGGCGTCCGCGCCGACTACCCCTCGTTCATCCTTGGCGCGTTTTTCTGCGACACGGCGCAGTCGCCGCCTTCCGCGATAGACGCGACGCGCGTCCTTTCACTTTCATTTGTCCTTCACTTCGCGCTCTAGCGCGGCAACTACAGGAGACCCCACATGGCAAAGACATTCGGAGCCGGAACCGGCGTAGCACTCACCGGAGTCGGCGCAGCCCTTCAAAGCAAAACGACGACCCCGCGCGCGGAGTCCGTGGCCGACGCGCTAGACGAATACGGCGACGTGGCCGCGCGGCAGTACTACGGCGGCGGCGTGGTCACAGAGGTGCAGGAGACCTACGCCATCAAGGCCGACGGCGTGACGCTCCCCGCGCTTGGCTACAATACCTTCGGCGTCGTGACCAACATCGAGGTCTCTACGAGCAACAGCGACTGGCCGCAGGTCTCAATCACCTTCACGACGGGCGCGACGCTTGACGAGAACGCCACCTTCGCCCTGCCGTCGTTCACCATCGTTGGCAAGCGGCTGGCGCAGATCATCGGCATCACGGGCGTCACCGATCTTCAGTCCTCGTCGTTCTCCGCGTCGTGCGACCTCTCCGAAGTCCTCGACGCAAGCGGCGAGCCCGTCAAGTTTGCAGTCAGCAACGGCACGTGGGAGGCCAACGCCGAGTATCTTGACGGCACCGCCACCGCTGGGCTTTCCGGCACCCTTGAGGAGACCGGGACAATTAGCGCGAGCAACACCGCGTGGCAAACCATCAGCGCGAAGGCATCCGGCTACCTCGCCCGCACGTCGCCGTCATCGTAGCCGCGAGGCGCACCATGTGGGGGACGCGCCATGCGGCTTTTCGAGTTAACCGACCTTGCGGATGAGGCCATAGCCAAACTCCGCGAAGAGGGCGTGGAGGTCTATCCCGCCGATGTCCTCGCGCTCCAGTCGCTCTCCATTGAGGCGGCGGGGCGCGGCGACCTTCTGAAGGGCCGTCCGCGCGACTGCAGCGGCGTCACCTTCTGGCCGCTGACGATCGGCGCGGCCTGCTGGTACGCCGACGTCTATGAGGACGCCGCCCGCGCCGGCCTTGAGTTCTTCGCCTACGCCTATGCGTCAGCCCATGCGCGGGACCGCGACGCGCTGAAGTGCTACGGCGAATCGGCCATGAAGGCGGTGCGCGACTGGCGGCGCGGTCTCGCCGTCCGCATGGAGGAGCTGGAGGACGCCGTCCTGGGGACAATGGCCGACACGATCCGCACGGCCTCCGGCGGCACCGACAAGGCAGATGAGGCCGAGGCCATTGGCGGCTTCGGCATGGACGCGTCTTCGCTGGCCGTCTCGCTCTCCGCGTTGTGCGGCGGCGACGCCGAGGCGTGGCAATGGGCGGTCGGCATTGACGAGGCGCGGCGCATCATCCAGCAGCGCGTAGGCCATGAGGCGGCGGCGAACGGAATGCCCGTTCGGGAGGACGGCGTGGACGGTCTGCGCAGGTTCGCGGCCTATTGCGCCGAGATGAGGGCGCGCCCGCGCGGCGAGGCCAAGCCGGCGACGGCGGGAGACGGCGGCAATGGCTAACAAGGTCGAAATCCTCCTGAAGGCGCGCGACGGCGTGACCGCAGCCGTCGGCAAGGCCAATTCCGCCATCAAGGGCTTCGGCGCGGGCGTCGGCAAAATGTCCATGATGGCCAAGACCGCGTGGGCGGCTGTCATCGCGGCCATCGTCGCGGGCGCGGGGAAGCTCGCGGCCATGTGGGACAAGCAGGTGCAGGCCGAGCGGCGGCTTGCCACGGCGCACAAAATGTACGGCGAGAACGCCGCGCGGTATGTCGCCGCCGAGAAGAAGATAGCCGCGTCAATCCAAGACGAAATCGGCGTTGGCGACGAGCAGACCCTTGCGTTGATGTCACGGCTTCGTCTTATGGGCGTTGCGCCGGCGCAGATGGAGAGGGCGGCGAAGGCAACGCACGCGCTGGCGGCGGTGGGCATGGATGAGGCTGCGGCGTCACGCGCCGTGTCGCAAGCTCTGCAAGGCAACTTTACCGCGCTCGCGAAACTCTCGCCGGAAATCCGCAACGCGAAGACGGACGCTGAAAAGCTGGCCGCATTCAACCGCCTCGTCGCCATTGGCTATCAGCAACTGCAAGGCGACATGGAGTCCTTCACGGGCGCGTCAAAGGCCCTCAAGGGACGGCTGGCCGACCTAGGCGAGCAGATGGGGCGGCTCATTAATTACGGCAACTGGATGGGCAAGTCCATCTCATGGACGGCGGATGTGGTCAAGCGGATGACCGACAACATAGACGCCGCGCTGGGCAAGGAGCCGGCCTACCAGACCTCGGCGGCGGACATCAGCAAGGACGAGGACGCGCTGAAGCGGGTGGAGTCCGTGTACCAGCGACTACTCATGGCCAAGAAGCAGTACGCCGAGCGCGGCGCGGCGGCGCAGGCCGTCGCGGACGCCGAGAAGGAGAAGAAGGCGCATGAGGCGAACGCCGCCGCGCTGGAGAAAGAGGCGGAGAAGCATAAGCAGGTCATGGAGATGACCGTCCGCCAGTCGCTGGCCGCGCGCAAGGCACAAGAGGAAGAGGCCAAGCGGAAGAAGCGAGAGGAGAAGGACAACGCGCGGCTGATGAAGAACGGGCTTCGGCTGGAGGAGATGGAGCGCACGGGCGCGCGGCTGACGAAGAGCCAGCAGCGCAAGTTAGCCGAGTGGCGCGAACGCCAGGATGTGTTCGGCTGGGACGCCGCGACGCTGAAGGCAAGGGCGAAGCGGGAAGGCGGAATCGTCCCCGGCGCGAACGAAGGCCTCGTCGCAAAGATGGCGGTGGCGCAGAACAACGCGCAGCAGGCCGCCGCGCGGCTCCCCGCCATGCAGGACGCCCTCGCCGCCCTCTCGACCGCCGCAGACTTGAAGGCGGAAATCGCCGCGCTGGAGAAGTCCCTCGCGGACGCGAAGGCTGCAAGCGACCTCTACCAGAAGAACGCGGGCGAGATTGACAAGAAGATGCTGGAGAAGGCGGGCGTGACCGCCGGTTTCGTGCAGTCTGTAGACCAGACGCTTCAAGGCGTTTCAGACTATCTCCAGAAAAGCTTGCAGGGGGTGTAGACATGGCGTTGCTTACATCGTTTGACACCGAGAAAACGGTCATGCGCCAGACGGCGTGGAGTTACGACGCCACCAACGGCTGGGGTGTGGTCTCGCGGACGAAGACCGTCACCAGCACCCGCTATGTCTATGACTCGCTGGCCGCTGCGGAGACCGCCGCCGCGTCAATGTCCGGCAGCGTGGTTTGCCGCCGAATCAACGACCACGGCTGGGCAGAGATCGTCCAGACGACCACAACTTACTCGTCGTGGAGCAGCCCGACATGAGCGAAGAACTCCTCAACATGATTTTTCGCCGGCACAAGCCGGGCGACCCCGTGCGCTTCATTTGCGACACCGACGCGCTGAATTTCGTCTACTCCGTGCTTGAAGACATCAAGGGCGTCGGTTGCCGCATTGAGAAGCCGTCCGACGGCGGCGGGCAGGGCTGGCGCATCGTAGTCGACGGCACGAGCGACGAGCAGCCGCCAGACGGCGCGGCACCGCCATGGGAGCCGGCGACGCCGCCGGAGGAGGCCTACGTGGTAACGGGCGTGACATACGACCCGTCGACGCACGTCCTTTCTCTGACGCGGCGCAAGGCCCTCGTCGTTTGGGCGGCGAACTCCATGGCGGAGACGGTGCCGATAACAACGGCGGTTGCAGAGAGTGTCTGATGGCCGTCGGTGACCTTTGCTATTCGGCAGCTACTGGCGCGGGCGGGGCCTTGGGATATCGGCCATATTCGCCCGACAGGGGCAGCCTCATCTTCAAGCGCGCTCCCGCCGACACGTGGCTTTCGCTCTTCTGCGAACTGGCACCGTGGAACGCTTCCGACCGCGCGGCCATCATCGCCGCCGGCGGGGGGAGCCACGTGGACGACCCCTACTATTATCGCGCCGCGCCACAGGTGCGCGTGGAGCTGCCGTATTTGGCCGCCCCCGTCGGCTGGACGTATTCAGACTCGCAGACGGCGGAATGGTGGGTGGCCAAAAACAGCGCGCCGACGACCACCTTCCCCGGCGATCCTTCATCCGCCTCTTCACGCCCGCCGGTTTCTGGCGGCTACAGGTCGGCGGTTTCTGGCTGGTGCTACAACGTGGCGCGCGAACCTGGATACAACCCATATTTCATGGCTCCGTGGAACGAGTTCCTAGAGTTGGGCTGGACATCATGGACGATGTATGTCCGACTAGCCCCGTCGTGGGCGCATGACTACCAGACCGCGCCATACCGCATACGGGTGCGGATGCGCCTCTGCTGCCAGGAGGTTTCGCCGGGCGTATCTGCGCCGCCTGGGGGAGTGACGCTTAACGCCAGTCTGCTGGGAGTTTCCTCTTCCGCCACCGGGGTTGTCAGGTATTGGGACTACTCGCCAGGCAGTGGGTTCTACCAGCCAGCGGGCGCGCAAGACCCCGGCTTCACAGTAGTCGTCGGCGCGGACGGGGCGTTGTCGCTTGAAACCGACGAGGAATATCAATACTGACAGGAGGCCAACATGGCATCACAACTGACAATCACAATCGGCGCAGGACAGCGCGGAATATCAACGGCGGGGCGGCTCTTCGCGGGCGAAACCGCCACGGTCACAATCACGGGCATGGCGGCGTCGGCGGCTTCGCTTCGCCTTGCGCTCGTCTCTCCAGCGCGCCAGACGCTGGCCGCGTGCGTCTCGTTCACCGCATCCGGCCAAGACGCGGCGGGCGAGATGACGCTGGCCACGGAGGAGCTTCGCGGCTTCCTCTCGGATGTGCCGACGGGGCGAATGGTGGCGGTTGCCGTCGTCGTCTTCGCGGGCGGCGGCGATGTGTTCGGCGGCGGCTTCGCGCCGGTCGTGGCCGCACCGTTCACGGATGAAATACAGCCCGTGCCGCCCATCGTGGAGTATGTCACCGAGGCGCAGATGGAGGCGGCAATCGCGGCGGCTGTCGCGCCGAAGCTGGACAAGGCCGATGTTGTCGCCCCTACGCCAGACGCGTCCTCCGCTGGCAAGGCCGCTGACGCCATGCTGACGGGCGACGCGCTCAACGCCCTCAACGACGCCATAGGCCAATGCCTCACCGAGCAAGACCTCAACAACCTCAACGTGGACATCACGACGGGCGGCTCCGTGACGGCGGGAGCAATGTACATCCAGGGCGACGCCGTGGCGACGCAGAACTTCGCGCGCGGCCTCTCGCGCTATGACCTCACGGTGGCGGAAATCACCGGCGGCTCCGTGTCCGTTGCCGACCGCACGGTGACTTCGCTCAACGCTTCGGCAAACTTCGCGATTGTCGCTCCGGCAGAGACCACGGACAAGGCGCGCGACTTCGTTGTGATAGTCAACGCCGCCGCCGCGCTCACTATCACGGCAACAGAGGACGCGGAAGGCTACGGCATCTCGCTCTATTCCGACGACGTCGACGTGCTCACGCTTGACGCGGCAGGCCTTTACGCAATAGCCTTTACGGAGTTCAGCGCCACTGCTGACTTCATTGTGTCCAAGAAGAAGCTGGAGGTGCTGTGATGAGGCCGGGGGCGCGGCTAGCGCTCTGGGGCGCGGCGAAACCATCTCCGCCGCTGCCCTACGACGCGGAGGTGGAGTACCTTGAGTCCACGGGGGACAAGATGGCTGGGTCTTATGTTGATACCGGCGTGTTGGCGGACAATGATACCGGACTTCTTTTTGAAATGTCCAATTTACAGATTCCCGGCCCCGACTTCAATTTTATAGGGTGTCGCACGGATGGCCAGCGTTTTATGGTAAACTACTATAGGGACACGATTACATTTGGATTCTCAGGATGGATTAATACCGGCTGGGAATTTCAATATACTGACAAGCATGTAGTGTCACTAAATTTCTACAATGACAGAAAAATTAAATTTGATGCGCAAGAAACGCCTATAACAACAAGAATAACCGGAACTTTACCATCTATTCATTTATTTGGACAACACAAAATCGACCAAATTACATCTTACAAATACAGGATATACTTTGCCAAAATTACACATGGTTCAACCCTCGTCCGCGACTTCATCCCCGTCCGCATCGGTACCACAGGCTACCTCTATGACCGGGCCAACCCGTATGGCGGACCTATTGGGAATGGTCTCTACCCCAATTCCGGCACCGGAGACTTTGTCCTTGGGCCGGACAAATAGGAGGAGGCCACGATGAGCAGATGGACTGAAATCCGCGACCGGGCGGTCCGGTGGCTACTTGACGCTCCGGCTATAGGTAGGAGGACTTGACATGAGCAAATGGACAAACATCCGCGACCGGGCCGTGCGCTGGCTACAGGAGCTGGTGGGCTACTACGAGGATCCGAATTTGGGCCACGTAGACATAACGCCGCCCGTCTCCGCAGTTGACGCCCCGCCCGCGCCCGCGCAGGCAGAGGCGCGCGCCAAGTACGCCTTCGGTCTCGCGTCCTGCTGGGACGGAACCAACGCGAGCAAGCGCATGATGAACGTCCTTTCCCCGAAGATGCCCGTTGAAAAGGTGGCGCAGTATTGCGCGTGGATGCGCTCGCGCAGCTGCACCCACGCCCATGTCATCCTCGCGAATGGGAGCGACGGCGAATGCGCCGGCTACGCCGCATGGCGCGACGCCGACTACGGCCACATGGTCACCCGCCTCAACGAGGTTCGCGGAGCGGGACTCGTCACCATCCCCTGGATCGTCACGGACGACAGCGCCGCGCTCCTCAAGGAGCTCTTCGCGAAGCCGGCCGAGCTCGTCGGCCGCCTCGCGATTTTCCTGGCCGGGTCCCCGCTCGTCGTCCTCGGCCTCGAGATGGACGAGGGCGGGTCGGCCGCGCAGTGGAAGGCCGTGCGCGACGCCGTGCGGCGCGTCTACGACGGCCCGGTCGGCGTCCACCACAAGAGCGGCAACTCCTTTCCCTTCGCGTCGCTGGGCGAGGTCGTCCTGGGGCAGCTGAATCCCGGCTGCACGGCGGCGCAGGTCAAGGCGCAGATCCAGGCGATCCGCGCCAAGGGCAAACGCGCCGTCGGCTTCGAGTACGCCCGCGGCCCGGCGCGCGACCTCGCCCAGGCGGCCCTGGACGCCGGCGCGGAGGGCGTGGGGAACTGGTAATGGACATCGCGACTGCAATCGTAACAGGAAGGAAGGTGGCGAAGGTGGCGAAAAAGGCGAAGGAACTCTACAAACTCGACCAGAAGCGGCGCGTCCGCGTCAACAAGGATGCCATCATCGGGCGCTTCCACGACGAGGTGGTTTTCCCCGATGGCTCGCGCCGCGCCATCGCCGACTTCGCCTGCGCCGACTTCTCGATTGTCGCCGGCGTCCTCACCGTGTTCGCGACCGGCGACCGCGACCCGTTCTGCGACGGGAGCAGCCTCGCCCCCGACCGCATCGGATCGTGGGACACCATCAAGGCCGCGCTGGGCCATGACGCCATCTACGAGTATCAGGAGAAAATCGCGGCGGCGTGGGGCTGGGCGGTCGAGGACGTGCGCTGGCTGGCGGACGCCATGTTCGGGGATGTCCTTCTCGACGAGGCGGCGCGGCAGAAGTCAGCCGTCATGCGCACGGCAGGCGGCGTGTTCTCCCGGATATACTACTGGGCCGTGCGCAACTTCGGCGGCATCTACCACCGCGCGAAGTCCGGCGCCGTGGTATGCGTCGCGGCGCTCGTGCTGGCGGGATGCGCCTCGATACCGGGCGTGTTCGACCCCTCTGGCGAACAGCCGGACTATACGATTTTGGGGCCCTCTGGCGGGTTCGGCTCACAGCCGGGGCCCACGGCAACAGGCGCGGCGGATGCTAGTGATCCTCCTGCCGCCGCGACCCCGGAAAAACCCGCCACATCCCCTTCCGCCGTGTCGGCGGATCCAAACGGCTCCGTCGGGGTTGACGGGCCGGGGTTTGAAAAGCCGTCTGGCGCGGGTGCGTCCGACGCCGCCGACGCGGTGGAGTTCTCTTCGCTCGACTGGTGCTGGGGAGGCGTCAAGGGCGGCGGCGCGCAGCTCGTCGACGGCTGCCGCATCGGCTCGCTCCGCGTCACGTCGAGCGGCCTCTCCTACGCCTGGGAGCAGGGCGGCTGCGAGCGGCTCGGCGCGACCTCGCGCGAGGACTACTCGCAGACATTGGCCTGTCTCTTCGTCCGCATCGGCGGACGGTGGCAGGGCGGCAAGGTGGACTGGGTCTCGACGAGCCGCACCTCTCGCGACTTCAAGAACATCGCCGCCGGCTACAACGGATGGGACAAGGGCGCGGTCGGGAAGGCCGACGCCTTCGCCTTCGTCATCGTCGGCGGGGACGGCAAGCGGCGCACGAATGTGATTGTCCAGGAGGGGGGCGCGCGGTAGATGGCCATGCAGCAGAAAATCCGCAACCGCCTCGACGAGATAACCGCCGCGCTCAAGGAAAGCAAGGCGGTGTCCCTTGCCGACAAGGACGATTTCATCGAGATAATGGCCGAAGCGGCGGAGGGAACAAACGGCCTCACCGTCGCGGAGAAGACTCAGGCCAACAGCGTCAACATCTTCAACCTCTGCTACCTCTTCATGCGGGACAAGCTGGAGGGCGCGGGCGCTGCCGCGCACGGCTTCTGGCCGGCGCTGTTCCGTCTGATCGAGCGGTGTCGGTGGCAGCTGACAATCATCATCCTGGGGGCGTACGTCCTGCTTGGCTACCGCCCGCAGATAGTCGAGGCCCTCGAGGCCTTGAGAGGGAGGTAGCCGCGGTTGTGCTAATTTTTGCGCTTTTCCCCGACAGTGACGGGATGGCGCGGGCGACGGCCCGCCTGACGGCCGCCAGGTCCGGCTGGGAGTAGTGGCCGTGCATCGTCTGCGGCGCGTGGCCGGTTATGCTGTCCGTTATGGCCGCCGGCACTCCCGCCTCGTCCATCAGCGAAATGAAGGTGGCGCGAAGCGAGTGGAACGAGGCCCGGTCCTGTTCGCCCTGCCGCACTTTCGCGAAACCCCGCGCCAGCGCGTCGGAGATCTCGCGGCGCGCTATCTCGTTGCCGGCCGCGGCGCGGACGAGCGCGCCCGGGAACAGCGCCCCGCCGCCCCGGCCGCGCGTGATCACGATCGACCGGGCCTCGTCCGCCAGGGGTATCGCGAGCGGATGCGGCTTTTTACGCGCGGTTTTGGAGGGGACGATCCGCAGGCATTGCGCGTCCTCGTCCCAGTCGGCGCCGGAGAGGCGCGCCGTGTCGGCGAGGCGCAGCGCCGTGTGCCATCCGACGACCACCATGTCGGCCGCCATCGTCGCCCAGGGCGACGGATCGGATCGGAGGGCCGCGACGACGGCCCGCGCCTCGGCGGGGGAAATGCGCCTGTACTGCCGCGACTGCGCCGACTCCGCCGCGGTCGCCGCGCGCGCCTCCGACGCCCAGACGCCGGGGTCCAGCCCCGCCCCGCGCCAGATGGTGGCGAGGTATTTGGCCGCGCGGGCGGGCGGATTGCCGGCCATGTACGCCTGGACCTCCGCCGCGCCCGCCGCCGCCGCGTCCGGCAGGCCGCGCGCCGCGGCGAACGCGCTCCAGCTGTCCCACGCCCGCCTGTAGAGCGCCAGCGTCGCGGGCGCGGCGGACGCCTGCCGCGCGTATGTCTCCCAGACGGACGACATGCCGACGCCCCTGCCGGCGCGGTCCAGTCGCCGGAGCTCCTCGCGCGCCCAGTCGCCCAGGGAGACGAGCGCGCGCAGCTGGTCCTCGACCGACCCGTCCCTCGCCGTGCCGATCCATCCGTAGATCCTGGACGCCTCCGCCTCCGCCGCGGCGCGCGTCGTCGCGGCCAGGCGGAAACGGGGGCGCGAGCCGTCCGCGAGCCGGGGCCGGTAGTAGTATCGCCTGGGGCCGGCGCACTCGATAGCGCCGCTGCCGCTTTGCCTTTTGCGTGCCATTTTGCCTGCCTTTCGTCGTGGGCCAATGTGGGCCAACGCCTCTATTTTAGCACTTTTTTGAAGTTTTGGAAAGTTTTTTAAGATTAGCGCAGAATATTTGCGATTTAGGCTTTCTAAAGATGGTGGGCAAGGCGGGACTCGAACCCGCAAGGATTGCTCCACAAGATCCTAAGACTTTTCGGCCACAATCCGCATCTCGCGGAATGGACGGGTTTAGAGTCGAAAGTCTAGCCCGCCGCGTGGACCAAAACGGGCCACGCCACCCCCGGAAAAATGTGAAAAATTTTTCCGCGAGGGGGGCTTGACAAACCCAAGCAGTTGGGTTATAATTATTGCATGATTTTTCGAGGGGCCTCCGCGTGGAGACCCCCGAGAAAACGACAACCGGCCCCGACAACCCAGGAGACGACATCATGGACAACGTTGCAAATTTCCTCCCTTATTCAGAGAGACCGACGCCGCATCAGGAGGCATCTCTGGATCAAATCGACATCGCCATCACAAACATCCTCGATGCGGTTGGCGTCGCGTACACGATTGACGACGCAGAAACTGAACACGGATTCGCGGACTGGTACGCCGGTTCCGAAAACAAATGCACTCGCCAGCTGGGCGTTGTCTGGGAGACTGGCGCAAGGTCCCTCCTTGTTGTTTCCGTGTTTTTCTGGGATCCGTTCGTGACTGTCAGCCTCTACGAGTATGAAAAATCAACGGGACGTTGCCGCGCATACGGATCGTCGAGTGATGTTTCCATCCGCAGGGAAACTGCGGATGCATTTGCCGCGAAACTCCGCTCAATCGCCGCATAGGAGGACAATCCATGAAGCGAAACAGCGTCGATTATGTCGAAATCTGGCCCGCGAATCCAGAGGGCTACATCCGCCACGCCTGTGAGACATGGAATCTGCCTCCCCCTGTCGAATTCTACGCCGCGAAACGCGCCGGATGGAGCAATCTGATTCTCCTCGCCATACTCGAAGACGGTTCCGTCTACAAGCTGGAACACGCGCCGATTTCAGAGAGGCGCGGGCCGATTTTCAACCGCGAACGTACCGAGGCAGAGATCGATTTCATGCGCAGATATGGACTTCTCTCCATGGCTGACGGGGGCGCGAAGGGCGGACGCGCCCGGACGCCGGCCAAGGCGGCCGCGTCGCGCGCCAACGGGCGCAAGGGCGGGCGGCCGCGCAAACGGCCGGAGGATGAGCCGTGAGCGACCCCTACGACCAACTGGCGGAGAGCGAGCGCCGCGCCGGCGAGGCCGACGCCCGCAGGAGCGCCAGGCGCGCAGCGTGGATCCGGCGGGCCGAGGCGGACGGGCGCTGGGGCGAGGTGGAGCGGCTCCGCGACCTCGTGCGGCGCCTCGCGGGCGCGTACCAGGCGACCGGCGCGCCGAACTCGGACCTGCTGCGCGAGGCACTGGACGCCGTCCGCGCCATGCCGCCCCCGCCGTGGGAATGACAAGGCCGCAAGGGCTACGGCAATTTTTTTTTAAATTTTCAAAAAAATTTTTCTTGACAGGTGGTTAAACACCGTGGTATACTGGATGCATCTTTTTCAAGGGACCACCATGCCGAACAAGCGCGACGAAGATAAAAAACAAGTTGCCTTCTGGCTCTCGCCGAAAGAGCGCGAGGAGTTAGAAGAGGCGGCGCGCCTTTATGGGCTCAACATGACTGAGCTTGTGAAGAAGGCTATTCGTAAGATGCTCCTTGAAGGAAAGGCAAACGATGGAAGCAACAGAAAAGACCCTCGTCACGATTAGTCTTACCAGCGAAGAATACGACGCGCTCAAGGCCGCCACGAAGGCGACCGACGACGTTCAACTTTCTTCCGCGATTAAGGAGGCGGTCCAAAAAATTTGCCGAGGTGGTTACACACCCGACTCAGATTTGGCGCTTCCGAAGGCTTGTTGATTTTCGTGCCTGGGTGGTTACACACCTCGCGCAGACAACAACCAGGAGTAAACATGAAACGAATCACGCTCAACCGAAACGGCCAGGAAGCCCCGAGGGACGTCGAGACGTCCGACCTCAAGGCCAGCCGCTTCCGGGCCGGCGAGCATGTCATGCTCGCGGTCACCGGCGACTGCTGCTACCACCGGAAAGGCAACTACGAGGAGTTCGAGGTGGCCAGCGTCGAGCCCTGCGACCGCTTCGGCGGCGGCCGCGAGACGGTCACGTTCCGCCGCGTCAGGAAGGGAGGGAGGTAGGATGAACCTCGACATGCACATCCAGTCGCGCGGCGAGCGCATCCTCTTCGCCGCGCTGGGCGCCCTGCCCCCCGTTCTGGCCATCCTCGACTGCCTGGGGGTGCTATGAGGACGGTCGTTTGCGTCGTCTGCGGACGCGAGTTCGAAACGAAGCACGTCCGGAAGCTGACCTGCTCGCCCGAGTGCCACATGAAGCACCGGCGGGCCTACCAGACCATGCACCACTACGACGCCTACCACGACCCCGACGGCCGCTACAAGGCGCAGGTGCTGGCCTACGCGGCTCGCCGCCGCGACGACATCAACGCCACGCGCCAGCTGCGCTACGCCAAGCTGCGGGAGGCCGCGCGCCGCTCGGAGGAGATGCGCGCGGCCCTGTGGAGGGCGGAGCTGCTCCTGGAGCGCCTGTCGTGGCGCGAGGGCCTGCCCGCCGCGGCGCGGGAGGACGTCGCCGCGCTGCGCGAGATGGTGGCCGGCGCGCTGCGCCCGCCCGCACCCGCGGCGCAGGCACCGGAGGCACCGCCCGCGCCGACAATCCGCGAGATTCTGGGCGTCCCGGAGGCCGCCCCATGAGCAAATACTCCGACAAGGTCGCGCGCCGCCTTGCGGCGACGGACGCGCCCGCGACCCCGCAAGCCCTCCCGAAGCCGCCCGCCCCGCGCCAGCGCGGCACCCTCGTCGACCTTGGCGCGCTCCCGGCCAACTGCGCCGCCGCCTACGAGGAGGCCGCCGCCGCCCTGGAGAGGGCGTCGGCCATCGCGCGGACGATGCTCGAGCGCTGCGCGCGCTCCTGCCAGAGCGGAGAGGCGACGAGCGCCGCCCTCCTGGCCGAGACGACCGCACCCCGCCTCCGCGCGGCCGCGACGCGCCTCCGGCACCTGCCGGCCGCGCCCCGGAATTAACCCGCTTCGCACACCACACACCAACAAGGAGAACACTAATGACGACTAACGAGACACTGGCGGCCGATGCCGCCGAGACCACCGAGACCACCCAGGGGGGGCAGTGGATGAGCAAGCGGGAGGCCGTCGGCCGCCTGCTGGAGATCAGCAAAGGCCGCGACCTCGGCGTGGACGACGTGATCGCCATCCAGATGGCCGTGCGCAGCCTCTGCAAGCGCCTCTTCGACAGCGAGAGGCACTACAAGCGGCGGCGCGCGGCCGCGGAGGCACTACTGCCCGTCGAGCCTCCGAAGGAGCGACGGGAAATGACAGACAATTGACAGGCAAAACAACACCAGGAGGAACGGAATGGCTAGCATGAAGACACGGGAGATTCCGGTCGACGTCGCCGCGCTGTTCGAGGCGCTCGCCCTGTCGCTGGGGCTGTCGTCCGAATTCGCGTCGGCATTCGGCAGGGTCGCGGCGGCCGCGAAATCGAACTCGGAGCGCATCAGGGTGTCGGACCTGGCGCGGCTCTACGGCCGCACGCCGCAGTGGGCATACGCCAAGATTAGGGACTTCGGCATGCGCACGTCGCCCTCCTCCGGCCCGCACTCGACGACCGTGAACTTCGCGGAGTTCGTGCGGCTGGCCGGGCCGCCGCGCGGCGCCTGGACGGCGGCCGCAAGCGAGGTGGCGGAATGAGGGCGCTGCTTACGCTGCTGGGCTTCGCGCTCAAGTACTGGTTCTCGCGGTCCTTCCGCGACGAGATCGACCTCGAAGGGGCGCTGGAGGAGGAGGGCGAGGACGGGCCGACCGTCCGCGCCATCCTGGAGAGGAGGGCGCGATGAGTAGCGCCGCGAACCCCGAGGCCCTCGCGGACATCGCGACGAAGTGTCGAGACGAGGAGATTGCGCGTAACATGGCGTCAATCACCAGCGCCAAAGCAATGGGGGAGATCCTAAACGACCTTGCCGACCGCATCGAGGCGGAGGCGAGGGCGTCCGCCCCGCCGGGCCAACCCAAACAACCCAAACAAGGAAAACGGAGGAAACAATGAAAGCCTACAAGGGGTTTAACCGAGACATGACCTGCCGCGGCTTCCAATACGCGGAAGGTCAGTCCTACGAAATGGACGGCGAGCCAGAGGTCTGCAAACGCGGATTCCACGCCTGCGCGAATCCGCTCGAGTGCCTCAGCTATTACGAGCCCGGAAAATCAGTCTATCACGAAGTCGAACTCGACGGCGACGTGACGAAATCGGACTCTGATACGAAATGCGCCGCCACGAAAATCAAGATCGGTGCGCGCCTGTCCATTTCCGCGCTCTGCCAGGCGGCGTTTGAATACGTCCGATCGCATTGCACGAACGAGAAAAATGCGAAGCCAGGAAAACCGGCGACGGCGGGCGACTCCGGCGCGGCGACGGCGGGCGACTCCGGCGCGGCGACGGCGGGCGACTACGGCGCGGCGACGGCGGGCGACTACGGCGCGGCGACGGCGGGCTACAAAGGCGCGGCGACGGCGGGCTACAAAGGCGCGGCGACGGCGGGCGACAAAGGCGCGGCGACGGCGGGCGACTCCGGCGCGGCGACGGCGGGCGACTCCGGCGCGGCGACGGCGGGCGACTCCGGCGCGGCGACGGCGCGAGGATCCATAAGCGTCGGGAAAAATGGCGTCGGCTGCGTTCGCGGAAACAACGTCCGGGCGAGAGGCGGAATGGGCGCGATCCTCGTAATGGCAGAGGAGTTCACCGATAACTACGATATCGCCCATCACGCGACAATCACAATCAACGGCAAACGCTACAAGCCCGACACCTGGTATTGCCTCAATGACAAAGGGCTGGTAGTGGAGGCCCCGGCCAAGAAGGAGGCTGCCGATGAATAGCGCCGCGAACCCCGAGACCCTCGCGGACATCGCGCGCGAGATACGCTATTACTTCCAGGCGCAAAAGCGCAGCGGGAACCCCGAACACAGGCCGTGGCATCAAGTCCTGTCTGACTGGGCCGACCGCATCGAGGCGGCCTGGGAACGCGAAGTCAAGGAATGGAACGCGCTCCGCGTCAAGGTCGCGGACTTCGAAAACACAAAAGAACGGCTCGCGAAGACGCAAGCCGCGCTGGAACGCGCAAACCGCTACGGCATGCAGGCAGACGAGGAAAACGGGAAGCTGCGCGACCTTGTCCGGCGGATGTTGCCCGGCGTGGAAGAGAATTTCGCTTCCGCAAAGGAACTTGGCGAAGCCATCAAGGGATTGAGCGCTCTCAAAGGCGTTGACTCAAGCGAGGTTGACGAGGTGCTTGAGTATTGGACGGCCCTGCTCCACGAGGCACGGGCGGCCGTAAACGGGGAGGGCTAGTGATGCCGGTGCTCACACTCAATTACCTCAGGGACAACCCCGACCTCACGGAGGCCGGCTACCAGTTCGGCGAGCAAATGTCCCTCTTCGTCGACCAGGCCGCCGAGGCCGACTACACCTGCGACGACGGCGACAACCTACAGGAGGCCGTGGACCTCTTCTGGGAGGCCGCGAACAAGATCCCGCAGAAGATCTACGACCGCCTCGGCTCGGAGAAGGGCTACGTCGCGCGCGAGGTCGTTCTCACGCTCTTCAACCCGAAGTCGTACATCGACCGCTACGACCGCAAAATGCTCGAGGAGTCACTGGCGGCCGCATTGACGAAGGATGAGCTTGTCGAGGCCTTCGAGGAATGGGGCACGGCCTGCAACGAGTATTTCCGCCTGCGGTGGCTCGTCGTGGAGCACGGCGGCTGGAGAAAGGACGGTGCGCGGTGAATATTCTCCACCGAAGCCATTGCGCCATCCTTCCGCTCGTCCTCCGTGGCAAGTGGTTCCGCATGATCGAAAGCGGCGAAAAACGCGAGGAGTACCGGGCCGCGACGGGATACTGGGCCAGACGGCTCTGGAAATGGGACCACAGGCCCGAGCCGACGCCCGTCATCGAGTTCCGCCTCGGCTACGCGAAGGATGCGCCCCGCATGGCTTTCTGGTGCCTTGGATGCCCGACGGCGAGCGGGATGATGAGCTTCGCGTTCGTAGACACGCAGCGCCACCCGGAGTGGGGCGAGCCATCCTCGCCGCACTTCGTGATTCGCCTCGGCGGGCGCGTCGAGCTGGAAGGGGAGGCCTGCGATGACAAGTAGCCATGACCTCAAGCCCTGCCCGTTCTGCGGGTGCCGGCCAAAGGTAAACCCGCCCGGCTGGGGGGTGTACGGATACTACGTGATGTGCGAGGCCAGGCGGTGCAAGGTCAACCCCATGACCGTTTCGTTCCGAACGAGGGCCGAGGCCATTGCAGCATGGAACCGCCGCAAAGGAGAGGAGGACAAAGAATGAAACTCGGAGACCGCGCTTTCGTGTTTGTCTTTGCCATGATATGCGCCACGGTGTTCTGCCTCTCCGTGAAGATCACAAGCGCGCTGTTGGGCTGCAACCGGGATGAGTCGATGTTCCTCGCGCTGGCGACTGTTGTCACGTATTGGAGGCTCATGGACAAGGGAGGCCTGCGATGAACGAGCATAGCCCTTTGCCGTGGCGCGTGATTAGGGCCTACGATGACGAACCAGCGCGAATCATCGACGCGGATGATGATGAGGTGGCCGTCGAGCTGATTGATGCCGACGCGGCCCTCATCGTCGAGGCCGTCAACGAGCGCGACCGCCTACGCGAGGAGCGCGACGCCGCGCTGGCCCACGCGGACGAATGCGAGCGGGACGCCGCCGCCGAGCGCGCAGAGCGCGCCCGCGCCGTCGAGGAGGCGCAGCGCGAGGCCAACCAGCGCGCCGACCGCCTGGCCGACCTGGTGCGGCGGATGTGCCTAGTCGTAAAGGATGCAAACGAGTTCGCAACGTCAATGGCCTCGATGTTCCCGGAACTGGAAGACCGCAGGGCATGGCACGAAATGGAGTCCATTCTTCGCGAGGCGCGCGAGGCACTGGCGGAGGGCTTGCAGGAAGGAGACGGCAAATGCTGATAACAATCAATGTCACCGAGGCGCGAGGGGGCAACAACCGCGTCATCGCCGCCGTGGCCGAGGCCGAGGTGATGGCGCCCGCCCGCAGCGGCTACGACGCCGCGACGCTCACGAAGCTGGAAGCCGAGCTGGAGGAGCTGGTCAACAGGCGACTCAACGAGGCCTTAATGGCAGGGGGTGGCGGCAATGGCTAGCCTCACGCTCACCTGCATTATCTGCGGGCGCAAGTTCCAAGCCGCGCGCAAGGACGTAAAAACATGCTCGCCGGCATGCAAGCTCGCGCGGCAGCGCGCGGACAAGCGCGAGCAGCGCAAGGCCCGTCGGGAGAGGATGCGCGGACGGCCGTTTGGTCTGCGGCCGCGAGCCTGCGCCATGTGCGGCAAGGAGTTCATTCCGACGAGCGGCCGCCAACGCTACTGCTCCCGCGAATGCCGCTTCGCGGACGACAGCCGGCAGGGCCGCGTGGCCGGCGGCTACGACATCAAGGACATCGACGCGGCCATCCGCAACGCGAAGACGCGGCCGCCCTGGTGCTCCGAGAGGCGGTGGAGGATCGAGCTCGCGCGAAGGCGCGACCCGGAGCGCTACGAGACCTGCCAGGACGGCTACACGGTAATCGACAACCAATGACAATCTCGCAACGGCGGCAACGCCTGGCGCCCGGAAAGACGGGGGAAGGAGACCACTAAGATGAACGAACACTACAGGAAAGCGCGCTGGTTCCTGGAGAACCGGGGCGTGACGCGCTACAGGCTGGTCCTGCTGGCGCTCCAGAACAAGGTGCGGTCGCGCAAGGAGGGCCAGGCGAAGTCCAGCCCGCGCACGTGGTGCGTCGAGGACTACGACGAACACGTCGAGGCGGACCGCCGCCTGGCGCGCAAGGGCGCCCGCGCCTAGCTTTTTCGGCCCGAGGCGCGGACCACCGGAACCACGCCGGCGGAACTGTTCGCCGCGCCGAGGGCCACTCACACCAACACTAGGAATGAACAACGATGAAAATCGTAAGTCTCGAAGTCCAGAACGTGAAGCGGGTCAAGGCCGTCACGCTGGAACCGTCGCCGGACGGGCTCACCACCATCGGCGGCCGCAACGGGCAGGGCAAGACCAGCGTTCTCGACGCGCTCGCCTACGCCCTCGGAGGCGAGAAGCTCGCCCCCACTAACTACCGGCGCGAGGGCGCCGCCGGCGAAAGCCGCATCCGCGTCGAAACCGACGACGGGCTCGTCATCGAGCGCAAGGGCAAGAACGCCTCGCTCACCATCACGGACAGCACCGGCCGCCGGGCGGGCCAGAAGCTCCTCGACGCCACGATCGGCCGCATGTCGATCGACCTGCCGTCGTTCCTCAACGCGAACGACAAGGGCAAGGCGGACATCCTCCTCAAGCTCCTCGGCATCGGGGACCAGCTCGAGAAGCTGGAGAAGGAGGAGAAGGCGAAGTACGACCTGCGGACGGCGACGGGCCGCATGGCCGAGCAGAAGGAGAAGGCGGCGAAGGAAATGCCCTGGCACGAGGGCGCGCCGGCGGCGCCGGTCTCCGTCTCCGAACTCGTCCAGCGGCAACAGGACATCCTCGCGGCCAACGGCGCGCACCGCCGCCTCCGCGAGGAGCTTGCCGGCAACGAGCGGCGGCTCCAGGCGGCCCGCGACGAAATCGCGAACCTCGAGGCGCGCCTAGAGGACGCGCGCATGCAGCTCGCCGACCTAGAGGACAAGGTCGAGTCCGGGCGGAAGACGACGGCGGAGCTGGTCGACGAGTCGACGGCGGCCGTCGAGGCGGAAATCGCCAGCGCCGAGGCCGTCAACGAGCGGGTCCGCGACAACGAGAGGCGGGCGGCGGTCCTCGCCGACGCGGCGGACATCCGGCAGCAGTACGACGAGCTCTCCCGCGAGATCGAGGCCATACGCGCGAAGCGGGCCGCCCTCCTCGAAGGCGCGGACCTTCCCTACCCCGGTCTCTCGGTCGAAGACGGCAAGCTCACACTCGACGGCAAGGCCTGGGACTGCATGAGCGGCGCCATGCAGCTCGTCGTGGCGACGGCGATCGCGTCCCGTCTCTCGCCGAACTGCAAGTTCGTCCTGGTTGACAAGCTGGAGCAGCTGGACGCGGACACCCTCCGCGAGTACGACGCCTACCTCCGCGAGAACGGGCTGCAGTGCATCGGCACGCGCGTCTCGACGGGCGGCGAGTGCTCCATCGTCATCGAGGACGGCATGGTCGCGGGTGCGGCCGCCGTCGAAGAGGCGCCGGACGCCGGCGAGGACTTCACGATCCCGGACGAAGTTTAACCAACCGAAAGGAACAGAACCATGAACATCACTACTGGAAAACTGCAACCGCGCGGGCTGCGCGCCGTCATCTACGGAGTGGAGGGTATCGGGAAGACCACCCTCGCCTCCAAGCTCGAAAAGCCCCTCTTCCTGGACTTGGAGAAGGGCAGCTTCGGCCTCGACACCGCCCGCATCGACGGGACGCGCGAATCGTGGCAGGGCGTCCTCGGCCTCATCGAGAACCTGAAGCGCGACCACCAAGGCTACCGCACGTTCGTCGTCGACTCGGCGGACAAGCTCGAGGAAATCATCGTCCGCGACTACCTCGCGGAAAAGGGCGTCCAGACGCTCGTCGGCTACGGGAAATACGGCGACGGCTGGATCGAGACGGCGGAGCGCTTCTGCGTCGTCCTGGACCGCCTCGGCGACCTCGCGGACAGCGGAATGGACGTCGTCCTCATCGGACACGCGCAGCAGCGCCGCGTCGAGCTTCCGGAGCAGACGGACAGCTACGACCACTGGGAGCTCAACCTCTCGAAGCGCGCGGCGCCCAAAACGCGCGAATGGCCAGAGATCCTCGCGTTCGTCAACTACAAGATGAGCGTGATCGCGAGCCAGCGCGACTTCGGGAAGGTCGTCAACAAGGCCGACGGCGGAAAGCGCATGGTGTACACCTCGCACACGCCGTACTGGGACGCGAAGCACCGCGCCGGCGTCGACATGCCCGACGAGTTCCCCCTGGACGAGGCGGCGGCAATCTTCCGCGGCGTCTTCGCCAAGACGGCCGAAGGGACCGCCCCGCGGGGCGCGACGGCCCCGCGCCCCGAGACCACTACGGCCCCGCTCCCCGAGACGGCGACGAAGCCGGCGACGAAGCCGGAACCGAAGCCGGCGACGAAGAGGACAGCAAGCGTACAACAGCAAGCGGAGCCGAAGACGGCGAAGTCGCCTCTCCGCGAGGCCCTGGACAACTACGGCATCACGGACGACGAAATCCGGAACTACATCCGGGAAAAGAAGGTCTGCGGCAACAACGAGCCGTGGCAGGTCGACGACATCCCCGCAAAATTCGCCGAGTGGCTGATGGCGAGGATGGACGCAATCGCGAAGAAAATCAAGGGCTAGGAGTACAACCATGAGCGAAGACAGAAGAATAGACTGGGACTACGAACTCACCGACGAGGACACAAAGGGCGGGGCGGAGGTCGTCATTCTCCCGGACGGCGAATACGACGCCGTCGTCGAGAGGCTCGAGCGCGGCCAGTTCGCCGGCAGCCAGACCATGCAGGCCGGCCCCATGGCCATCCTCACGCTGGCCGTCGACGGCGGGGAGCTGGGCACGTCGCGCCCGAAGGCAAACGTCATCCTGAACCAGAAGCTGGCGTGGAAGCTGGACCAGCTCGCAATCTCCTGCGGGTTCTGGAAGAAAGGCGAGGGCAAGGGGCGCCGCATCCCGTGGGGGGAGATCCAGGGACGCGCGATCCGCGTGAAGCTCGGCCACCGCGTCTACCAGGGCAAAACGTACCAGGAGGTGGAGCGCTTCCTGCCGCCGGCGGAGAAGGCGGACGACGGCTTCGACATCCCCGACGAGGTGTAGCATGGAGCTCCGACCCTACCAGAAGGCGGCGGTCGAGGCGGTGGAGACCACGTTCGCGCGTGGCTTCCGCTCGTGCCTCGTCCAGATGCCGACGGGCACCGGCAAGACAATCCTCTTCGCCGCGCTCGCGGAGAGGGCCGTCATGCGCGGGGAGCGCGTCCTGGTGCTCGCGCACCGGGGCGAGCTTCTCGAACAGGCCATAGACAAGATCCGCCGCACCACCGGCATCGAGGCCGGACTCGAGAAGGCGGAGGAGGACACGCGAGGCGGCATTGACGGCGTCATCCCGTACATGGTCGTCGTGGGGTCGGTGCAGTCGATGTGCCGGCCGGGGCGGCTGGCGCGGTTCCGGGCGGACGAGTTCGACCTGATCGTCATCGACGAGTGCCACCACGCGCTCTCCAACACGTACAGGGCGATTCTGGGGCATTTCGCGGGGGCGCGCGTCCTCGGCGTGACGGCGACGCCGGACCGGGGGGACATGCGCGGCCTCTGCGAGGTGTTCGAAACGATCGCCTTCGACTACTCCATCGTGGACGCCGTCCGCGACGGGTGGCTCTGCCGGATTAAGGCGCGCACCGTCCCGCTCAAGATCGACCTGAACGGCGTGGCCATGCAGAACGGCGACTTCCAGGCGGGAGGCGTCGCGGCCGCCCTTGAGCCGTACCTGCCGCAGATCGCGGCCGCAATCCCGAAGGACCGGAAGACGGTCGTCTTCACGCCGCTGATCGCGACAAGCCTCCACCTGCAGCCGTACTGCGAGGCGGCAGGTCTCCGCACCATCGAGATCAACGGCCAGTCACCGGACCGCCACGAGAAAATCAAGGCAATAGCCGAGGCCGGGCCGGGAACGGTCGTTCTCAATTCCATGCTCCTCACGGAGGGGTGGGACTGCCCGGACGTGGACTGCGTCTGCGTCCTCAGGGCGACGAAGGTGCGGTCTCTCTTCTGCCAGATGGTCGGAAGAGGCACGCGCCTCTCGCCGGGCAAGGAGAACCTGCTCATCTTGGACTTCCTCTGGCTCACGGCCACGCACGAGCTTTGCCGTCCCGCGTCACTGCTGTCGGCCTCGGAGGAGGTGTGCGAGACCATCACGCGCGGGGCGGAGCCCGCGCTTCAGGACGGGGGCTGCGCGGAGTACGAGCTGACGGAGGAGCTGCTGGAATCGGCGGAGACGGAGACAGTGCGGAAGCGCGAGGAGTCGCTCGCCAAGAAGCTGGAGGAAATGCGGCGCCGCGACGGCCGCCTCGTGGATCCGCTACAGTACGCCTACAGCATCGGGAGCAAGGCCATCACGGACTACGAACCGATGACGGCCTCCGAACGGGCGCAGCCGACGGCCGCGCAGGCGGACGCCCTGGAAAAGCTGGGGTTCGGCGCGCCGGCGACTTCCGGCGAGGCGCAGAAGCTCATCGACGTGGCACAGGACCGCAACGCGCGCGGACTCTCCACGCCGAAGCAGATCCGCTTCCTGGAGCGGCGGGGCTTCAAGCACGTCGGCAAGTGGCTCTTCGCGGACGCGAAGCGCCTCATCGACCGCTACGCCGTCTCCGGATGGAAGACGCCCAGGGGCGTAAATCCCGCAACCTACCAGCCCGCAGGAGGCTACCATGAGTAACATGTATTCGCAACTGCTTGAAGCCGGACTCGCGGCAGGAATCCCAATGATCAACACGGATACCTCCGCGCGAATCCTAGCCGTCGTCTTCGTGTACCAATTCAAGATTACCAAAGAAGGAAAGAAATCTTGGAGCATTGAAGTTGGTTACCATGAGCGTCCTGGTTGCGTTCTCTACTGGATGCCACTTCCGATTCCACTTGACTTTGGTCACTTCGAAGTTGAACCAAGCAACTGGCGAGTGAAACACAAAATCTGGGTTGAGAATGGAATCCTCGGCCGAGAGGCAACTCAAGATGAAGTCCATGCAGGTAAAGCCGAGTGGTGCTGGGAATGCGGGAACCCTTCGTGTCTCTTGAGTAAGAGAGACAACTTGGCCATGTGCCAGCATTTTCAGAAAAGATCTGCTGAAGATATGGAGTCAGACCCGCATTTTGGAGGACATTGAGATGGCTGAGACAGCATATCATACTGCGCGACTGAATCACGAGCGCTTCAAGAAAGACCAAGGTGAGATTGCCAAGGCAACTTGGCAATATGAAACCGACGAGCGCGTTCCTTTCGATTATTGGCTCTACAGTCTGTATGAGCCGAAAGAGGATGCTCCGATGTTCCACAAGGAACCGAGCATAACTGTAGAGGTCATAGGACCTGGTGTTTTCTGTCCCTGTTAAGGAGAAATCAAGATGAAGACAAACGGAGAAGTAATACTAGCAACAAAGAACATCATCGAGTCATTGTGCGCTGACATTCCTGCATGTGCATCGGAACACCCTTGCACGGTACATCCGCGACACCATGGACCAGGAGACGCGCGACCTCATCGGCTTCGGCACGCAATCGAAGGAGCCACGCCATGAGTAAGTGGCCGTACCACGCAGACGGCGAAACCGTCCGCGACTACGCCGGCGAGTTCGTCGCCGCGGCTGAATCCGAAAGCACCGCCCGCTTCCTGGCGGCGGTGCCCGTTCTCTATCTCTACTACAAGGCCGTCGAGACCGTCCTCGACGAGCTACGGCAGGCGCATTTCCTGGAAGACGGACAGGACAACAGAATCGCAACTTTGCGCGAGGAGGTCCAAAAGGCCCTCGCGAACTGGACACCATCATGAACGACTACGAAATGATCGAGCGAAAGCTCCGGGACGGCTGCTTCGAAGGCAACCGGCATAACTGCATCCGGGACGTCTCCCGCCTCGTCGGCGGGTGCCTCGCGGCCGGACGGCTGGGCTACGGCGAGGGCGAATCCCTCCGCGGCCTCGCCATGGACCTCTCCGGAGGCGGCAAGGAGTTCGCCCGCGAATGGGACAAGGGCGTCGAGTACGGCAAGGGCCAGCCCGCCGAACGGACGGAGGGCCTCGACGACACGCAGCCCGACAAGCCCCTGGACTGGGACAGCCCCCTCGTCCTCGCCGACGCCGGCGCGCGCCGGCTGGCCAACAAGGACTGGACGGCGGCCGAGACGCTCCCGCCGCCCCCGAAGAGGATGGACGGCGCGAAGGAGCTTGCCGAGTACCTGCGCGGACTGTTCCGCGAGGACGAGCACGTCGGCTTCGTCACGGCGGCCGCCAACCGCGACGGCAAGTGGACGCCCGCCGACAAGGGCGTGGCCTACATGACCGCCGGCGAAATGCTCGCCGAACTCCGCAAGGGCGGCCTCCGCGACGCCATAGGCGACTACAACGAGGCCGCCGGCGTCTGGATCCGATTCAACCCGCTCGACGGAAACGGCGTCTCCGACGCGAACGTGACGGATTGCCGCTATGCGCTCGTCGAGTGCGACAAGGATTCCGTCGAGAAGCAGGTCGCGCTCATCAAGGCCTTGAACCTCCCATGCAAGTTCGTGGTGCATTCCGGCGGCCATTCGGCCCACGCCCTGGTTCACATCGACGCCGGGAACGACCAGAAGGAGTACCGCAAGCGCGTTGAGTTTCTTTACAAGACCTGCCGCGAGCACGGACTCAAGGCGGACAAGACCGGCAACCCGTCCCGCCTATCGAGAATGCCCGGCGTCTTGCGCAGCGGCCAACCGCAGTACATCATCGCCCGCGACCTCGGCCCGGACTCCTGGGAGGAATGGGTGGACTTCCTCGAGGAGCAGGCAGACGACCTCCCGGAGTTCAACAATGCGGCGGACCAGCTCGCCCGGATCGAGAAGGGGCAGCTTCCGCTCCGACCGGAACTGATTTCGGGCATTCTCCGCATGGGCCACAAGATGCGCCTCGCCGGTCCGTCGAAGGCGGGCAAGTCGTTCGCGCTCCTGGAGCTTGCCGTCTGCCTGACGGAGGGCGGCCAGTGGCTGGGGCGGTTCAACTGCCCGAACCCCGGCAACGTCCTCTACGTGAACCTCGAACTTGACGAGGCTTCCTGCATGCACCGTCTGGCCGAAATCTACAGGGCCCTCGGGATTACGCCGAAGCATGCCCGGAACCTCTTCGTCTGGCAGCTTCGCGGACACGCCACGGGCCTCGACAAGCTTGCGCCCGTCCTCATCCGCAGGTGCCGTGACATGCACCTCGCGGCGATCATCGTGGACCCCATCTACAAGGTCCTCACGGGCGACGAGAACGCCGCGGCCGACATGGCCCGATTCTGCAACCACTTCGACCGGGTGGCCATGGAGTGCGGCTGCGCGGTCATCGACTGCCACCACCATTCCAAGGGCGCCCAGGGCGGCAAGAGGTCGATGGACCGCGCGAGCGGCTCCGGAGTCTTCGCCCGCGACCCCGACGCGCTCCTGGACATGATCGAGCTGGACGTCTCGAAGGCGAAGCCGCAGGCGATCTACAACGAGGAGAGCAACGCCCTCGCGGCTGTCGGCATTCTCAAGGCAGCGAAGGCTTTCTCCGCCCTCTCGCCAGACGCCACTCCAGACGAGATGTTCCGGACGCTGGAGGTCGCCGGCCTGGAGGCCGATGCGCGCGCCGCCAGGCTGGAAGTCGGCAGCAAATGGGAGCATGCCACGGGGTGGCGCGTCGAGCCTACGCTCCGCGAGTTCCCGGCCTTCGAGCCTGTCGACATCTGGTTCCAGTATCCGATCCACGTCCAGGACTCGACGCAGCTGCTGGAGGACTGCCAGCCCATCGGCGACGACTCGCCCTACCCGAAGAAGTCGTCCGGCGAAAAGAAGCCCGACGCAGGCGCGATAATCGAGAACGTCGTCGACGAGTTCTTCCAGGATCCGGAGGTCGAATCCGTGTTTGTGCAGGATGTGGCCAAGGAGGTCGCGAACCGGTCCAAGAGAGGCACGTGCAGCGAGAACCTCATCTTGAAACAGCTCCGCAATAGCCAAAAATACTATGCCACAAAAGGCAGGATTCTCAGGGGGCAGCGGCCATGATTCGCAACAACGGAAAAAAAGGAGGGGAAAACCCTACGGAGATTCCCCTCCATTTTTTGGAAAACGCAAAATCCCAGTCCTCCCAAAAAAGGAGGGGAATGCACGTAGTAGATTCCCCTCTTTTTGGAGGGGAAAACCCTTCTTCTAAAGAAGAAGAGGGAGTGTGTTCCCAAAAACACACACTCCCCCCCTTCGTTCACGAAGAAGCCCCCACCCAAAATCAGGACGCCATCTCCTTCTTCCTGGACTTCGGAGGCAAGAACCCTCCTACAGTCACGCACCAGGAGCACCGGGTCACGGTCAAGGACGGGAAGCCCCGATTCTTCGACTCGCCAGCGCTGGCGAAGGCAAGGGCGGACATCTGCTCGCGGCTCGAGGCCTTCTCGCCCGACGCCCCGTTCGAAGGTCCCCTGTCCCTCTCCGTCGCCTGGCTCTTCCGGGACTCCCGCGGCCGCGAGGGGTGGAAGGACACGAAGCCTGACACGGACAACCTCGAGAAGCTCCTCAAGGACTGCATGACCCGCATGCGCTTCTGGATCGACGACGCCCAGGTCTGTGACGAGCATGTCATGAAATTCTGGGGCGGGCGGCCCGGCATCGCACTAACCATCGAGGAGCTCTCACCACCCGCCAAGCCGACCGACAACTTTTGCACATGATGGGCATTTTTTGTATAATGGATACATGGACATTTGCGGCAACTGCGACGGCTTCTGGCTCTCCCACATTTCGCTGGACGCGCATCCCGACATCCTCTCGCGCCTATCGGCATCCATGTGCGGCAGCAGAGACGGAGACGAGCCGGGGTGCGCGGTCATGCAGACCATCTCGGCGGTGTTGGCGTATGTCCTCGCGCTTCCCATGCCGCGACGCCTCTATGTGCTAGACTGGCTGTGCTCCGGCCGGACAATCACGCGCCAGATGCTTCGAGACTACAAGCGGAGCCAGTCGCGCCTTGCTGCCGAGATCGCCGCGTCGGGTATTGAGCCATTTCTCAAAACGCTAGGGGGCAACGATGAAAAGCGGAGTTGTTAACAGGTTATTAACAGGCAAGGGGCGAGTTGTTAACAAGTTATTAACAGCCAGAGGCCTCAAAGGTACTGTCAACCCCAAGGCTCCCTGGCCCAGGGGGGGGACCCT
>Ga0310691_10001408_pt1 | contig 36710 bp, 38 predicted proteins | sample 176DNAGHGlowgp2_FD_203887 | JGI IMG/M metagenome (GOLD analysis project Ga0310691, IMG submission 203887) | Sheep rumen microbial communities from Palmerston North, Manawatu-Wanganui, New Zealand - 1766 DNA GHGlow gp2 (v2) (version 2) | ecosystem: Host-associated > Mammals > Digestive system >... | reverse complement strand
ATCCACCCGTTCCATCTCTGTTGAATACTGCACAATCTCATCGGCTGACAGTGAAGACATTCCTTTGGTCCACTCACGTGCAGCCTGGTCATTATCGTACACATCTTCTAAGATGCGATTATATTGACTGCAGCTGGATAAAGCGGCTATGAAAAGAAAAAGAAGAATTCTACTATATCTATGCATTGTAACGTTAATTCCCGATTTGTCGAACGCAATTTACGCATTCTCCATGAAATATCAATAAAGCTCCGGCAGTGCCGGAGCTTGTTTCTGCCGATAAATTGGAATTTAGTTATATTGTCATTCTGAGCGCCAGCGAAGAATCTATTCGTGAATCAATTTATTATAGATTCTTCACTTCGTTCAGAATGACATGCTAATCTCGATTTATCTAACTGTCAAAGATAACCATTTTTTTCAATATGATTTCTCAAAAGCATCCTTAACTTCATTCAAGATGTTGTTTTGCAGGAGTTTAGCATAGTGCTGTGTTATTCTGGTTGTGCTGTGTCCGAGGAGTTTGGCTACCACTTCCAAGCGTATTCCCCGGTTCAGGCACCTGGTAGCATAGGTGTGTCTGGCGACGTGGGAGAAGATAGGCTTGTCTATCCCGCAGAGGTCTCTTATGGTTTTTAGATAGACATTGAGTTTGTGGTTCCCAATGATAGGGAGTTTGAAGTGATATTTTTTGAGAATCTCCACCCCTTGCTCCAGGATGACAGCGGTATAGAACACCCCGGTCTTGTTGCGCTTGTCGTGGATGTAGTACTGACCGTCTTCTGTCACCTGGAAGTCTGTAGGAACAAGCTTAGCCATATCCGTGTAGGAGAGTCCTGATGCTGCCTGGAACACAAACAGGTCTCTCACCCTGTTAAGGCTTTCATTATGAAAGTCTGTGGTGCGTATCTTCTCCACCTCTTCTTCTGATAGGAACTGTACGCTCCTTTCTCCTCTCCTGAGCCTGATTCCACTGAAAGGATTTATCTTGATTTTCCCGTTATCTATCCCAAACTGAACGATGGTCTTCACCCTCTGGCAGTAACCATTGGTAGTCACATAGTCCAGGTATTGGTTCATAGATGCCTGATAGTCCAGAATGACTGCTTTGGTGATGGCTGAGACTGGTTCTTTGGGGGAGATGACCTGATAGAACTTGTCCCTTGCTATCTCATATTTCCTGTATGACCTTGCTGTGAGGTCTTTCCCCACCCTCTTTGACAGGATGTGCATATAGTCATTGAAGAGATTTTCAATGGTATAGACCAGATAACCACCACTCTTGAAGTAAGCCTTGAGCGCATCAGCGGTCAAAGGCTGACCTTCCATCAGGAAGTTGGTGACAATTTGGTTCAATCTTGCCCTGACACCATCCAGATAGTCTATCAAGTCTGTCATTTTCTTCCCCTGTGTCTGTGCCTTGAATTGATAGGGGTATTCTTTCCTTGGGAGTTGGATGAAACACCTCCGTGTATTCAGGATAATGACCAGTTCAATGGGTGCTAATCCATCTTTGTTTTTCTTGCTCTCACGGCAATAGAATGAGACATTTGCTGTACTTCTACTCATAATTTGTGACCAGTTTAGTTTGCTGAATACACTGGTCGCATATATGGTCACAGATTTTGCAAGTTTTTTGGATAGATAGCCCTTGGGAGTGAGGTGGGAGATCGTATTCAATTCCATCCCCATCCTCTATAAACAAAAAGCCATCACAAGGGGTTGTGACGGGTATATAGAGAGTTTTGTCTGTGAGATTGATCGTAGTCAATCAAGACATATGTTTTGTTGGTGTGGTAGCGGGAGTGGGTCACGATCCCACGACCTCCGGATTATGAATCCGACGCTCTAACCAGCTGAGCTACCCCGCCGTACCATTAAAGGCACAAAAAAAGTTGAGATAGAAGGACTCGAACCCTCACTGACAGAGCCAGAATCTGTAGTGCTACCATTACACCATATCTCAATGTATCCCGCAAAACGGGACTGCAAATGTACGACTTTTTTCTGAATCTGCAAGGTTTATGCAGAAAAATCTTGCAAATATTCCCGGAAGGCGGGCCGATAAATCTCTCCCACCGGCAGGGATGTCCCGTCGGAGAGCACGACGGCGGTGCGGGACGCTTCCCGGATTTGGGCCAGGGAAATAACATAGGAGCGGTGGATGCGCATGAACTGTTCCCGGGGCAGCTGCTCCATCAAATGTTTAAGGCTGTAGAGCACAATCAGGGGAACGCTTTCCCCTTTCCGGTGTATCTTGATGTACTCGCTCATGCTCTCCACATACACAATATCCTCCAAACGCACGGAGACCGTCTTGTAGTCTGTCTTGAAATGCAGCTGCTTCTCCTGCACGGCACCCCGGGCGGCCGCCCGTTCCACTTCCAGAATGTGAAGGGCCTTCCGGACAGCCTTCTGAAAATCGGCCAGGCCGAAAGGCTTGAGCAGGTAATCCACGGCATTCACCCGGAAACCCTCCACCGCGTACTCCGCATAGGCCGTGGTAAAAATCACTAGCGGCGGATTCGGGAGCGAGCGGACAAGCTCCATGCCGGAAATGTCCGGCATGTTGATATCGACAAAGAGGGCATCGGCCAGCTCCAAAAAAGGAAGGGCTTTGGAGGCCGATGTGCAGGCGGCCAACACCTCCACCTCCGGCGTTTTGGCGGCGTACAGCTCGGCCTGGCGCAGGGCCAGGGGTTCGTCATCCAGGAAAACGACCTTCAGCATGTCTGGGGAAGGATTAAAAGAATCTCGTAAACTTTGTCTGTCTGCGTAAGGTTGAGCGTGTAAAGCCCCCCGTACAGCAAATCCAGGCGTTCCCGCACATTCTGCATGCCCATGCCGCCGGCCCGGGTATCGGACTTTCCGAGATGACGGCTGTTGGCGCACTTGAAATAAATCTTCTCCTCCTTGAGCGCCATGGAAACATGCACGAAGGAGTGCTCCTCGTAGCTGATGCCGTGCTTGAAGGCATTCTCCACAAAAGAGGCCATCAAAAGCGGCGGCACCTTGGCTCCGGCAGTATCCTGAGGCAAAGCCAGGTCGATGATGACGGATTCCGGATAACGGAGCCGCATCAGCGATATGTAATGCCGGATGTAGTTGGCCTCCTGTTCAAGGGGAATGGTGGGGCTGTCGCCCTCGTACAGGACAATCCGCATGAGCTTGGAAAAAGCCTGAATGCTCTCCTTGGCCTTTTCCGGGTCCACATCCACCAGCGCGTGGATGTTGTTAAGCGTGTTCATGAAAAAATGCGGATTAATCTGGTAGCGAAGCGTTTCCAGCTGCCGGTTCAGGCTTTCGGCCTTGAGGTCCTGCACTTTGCGCTCACTCCTGAAGGCCGCGAACATGGCTTTCACGCCCAGATTGACCAAAATAACCAGCACGCCGATAATCAGGCGCATGGTCTCCGGATGCATGGGCCGACGTCCGTCTCCCGGCATGGCGGGAGGGCCGCCCGTTTCGTCCATAAACTGCGGAGCCGGGGGCCGATGTCCGGTGCTGTAACAGTACGCCCCGAAGGCGACGAGCAGGGAAAGCGTCACCAGCACGTAAAGGAGCGTCTGCCGCTTTCGGATAAAGGAGGTGGACAGCAGGTCATGAACCACAAAAAGCAGCAGATAGGGCAGAATGTCTCCCCAGGCGTCCAGGATTTCGGCCCAGCTTGCACTTCCGTCATGCCCGGCCAGGTACTGGAAGAACATGGTAGCGGGAGCCAGGGCAAAAATCACCGCCCAGACTCCCGCGTACAAGCCCATCTCTCTTTTGCGCAAAATATCCATTTCCGCAAAGATAAGAAAATATTTAGAACTTAAAGGTATAGCCGATCCCCGGCGTCACTTTGAAGTAATTGTTATAGGCGGCGCTGAAAAGGCGCGTCCCCTCGCTGTTGGTGTCTATCTCGTACTCGCTGACGTAGTCCAGAAGGACATAGGGCCGGAGGACATGGTGCTTGCCCAGTTTGATGTCCGTACGGATGATGCCGCGGTAGCGGTCGTTATACGTATGGGTGTAGCCGGAAGGAGTGTAGGCATAGTAAGTGGTGCCGTCGCTCTTGGTCTGGAGGGAGCCGGAGGTGCTGCCCCAGGGGGCGTTGAGTTGGGTTCTCACCTCAAAGAACACCCCGGGCTCGAAATACGTCCAGCCCTTGTAGGACACGCCCAGACGGGTCTTCAGGGCCACCAGGTTGGGCGTGTTCTGGTATGCGTTGAAGTCTCCGGTGCGATGCGTGAGCTGCACCCGTTCCCTGAGGGAGAAATTGAAACCGTTCAGATTGTAGTGCACCATGCCGTCCACATAGAAACGGTGGCGCGGCTCCTTGAAATACAGATTGCCCGCGTTGTAGGGGTTAATCAGGATATAGCCCGCCCCCAGCTTGACATACGGAGACACCTTATATTCCAGGCCGATGGTCGTCTGAAGCCTGTCCAAAGACTTGAACACGCCGTCCATGCGAAGTTCCTCCTCCACCGTCAGGTGCAGGCCCTTGCGGATTTTCCAGTCGGCCGCCACGGAGGCGCGTACGCCGCTCTGCGTCTGTGCCGCGGCCGTCAGGGGCAGCAGCAGCGCCATCAGATAAACAAACTTTTTCATTATTCTACATAGTCTTTGGCCCGGGTAATCATGTTCACGGAATTGGATTCTCCCTTGGGCAGGTGATAATATACTTTGATGAAGGCCGCATCCTTGAGGAAGTCCACATGGCCCACCTCCAGGTTCACTATGGGGAAGCCCAGGCGCTTTTCCAAATCGGCCTTCAGTTCTTCCCGCCGCTCGGGCACAATCAGGTCTATCTTGTCATAAAGCACCAGCTTGGTGGCCACATGCGCCACCACGCGCTCTCCTTCCAAAACGGCCACCAGGGCCACTACAAGGGCGTTAACCAGGGCCATAACCCCCACGTTGCCCCAGCCCAGGGCATAGTGCGGAGAGTCGGTGCTGAGCCCCACCGCATGATAGACCGGCGCCAGACCGTTCACCGCCGCCAGGGCGATAATCACAAACAGGTAGGTCATCTCCCGGATGGGCACCGTCTCCGTGCGGTAGCGGATAACCCCGAAGATGGCAAACAGGCCCAGGGTAAGGCCCACGCCCACATCCACGTTGCCCATGATATACAGCAGGGTGAGCATGGCCGATGAGAACACCATGAAGGTGAAATAGTAGTCACGCCGGCGGCTCTTCTTGTAATAGAAGAAGTGTACCAGAATCCAGCACACCAGCAGGTTCAGGGCAAAACGGATACCCAGCTCGGCCACCTTCTGAGCCGTGGTCATCATGGCGTCCGTAATGGTCTGTACATCCAAGAGCATGTCGTCCGCGGCATCGATGTTCCCGAACGAGGCCAAGTCTTCCTGTACAAAGCGGAATAATTTGTCTATCATATTGTTACAAGTTTTTTACCAATGGTTTTTTCTATGGCCCTCACCTTCGGCTTGAAGCGTCCGCTCTTGACGGAAGGGTCGGTAAGGGTGGTGGCGATGCAGTATTTGCTCACGCGAGCCGACTTAATCCGGTGCTCCAGGAAAATCTCCCTCATGCGGCTGTGTACGCGGCCGTCCTGCTTGAGCTCGATGATGACGGCGTCCTGCAGGGAGACTTCTTTTCCGGTACGGAAGTTCTTGAATGCCAGGCAGGTATCAATGGTCAGACGTTCCGTAAGGTCCGGATTCACCAGCGTAATGCGCGTAAAGAGCGTTTCCACGGCGGGCCGAAGGTCCCCCGCCGTAAACCAGGAGTGTTTTGCCAGGTAGGCACACGCCTCCGCGTTTCCGGAGAACTCCATCATCTCGAAGGGCTCTATGGCCATCCGCTTCTTGCTGGTGCGGCCGTGGTTGTTTTTGCGCTTGATTTCCAGAAAAGCCTGTCCGGAGCGCACATAACAGCGGGTACGCACCTTCTGGCGCACCAGGTGGCGGTTGTGGTGGTCCAGGTACATCTGCAGCCCGGGCGTATCAAAATACACGGAATCGTACGGGCTCCGGCGCTCCCCTTCCGTTACCAGCACCCGGTAACCGGCGGCCGCGGCATCGGCCAGGACGGCCTGCAGTCCGATCTCGCTGGTAAGGAACTTGGCGTCCACACGGTTCATCAGCTTCACGGATTTCATCTCGTCCAGCGTGATGGGGCCGAAGGCTTCCAGCTCCCGCTCAAAGGATATGTGGCCGTCAGTTGCCATCCTGTGCAATATACTCGTATTGTTTGATGCTTATCAGTTTCCCCTTGGCATTGTAGGTGTACTGGGTTTTCTTTCGGCCGAACTCGTTGAATTCAAACTTCTTGTAGGTCTGAAGGCGGTTCCGGTGGTCGTACACCAGTTCCTTGGACACCTTTCCGTCGGCCCCGTACTCGAAGCGCTTGCGCCACTTCTGGCCGTCGGAGTTGTACTCGATTTCCTCTGTCTTCCTGCCGTCGGCATTGAAGGTAGTAATGTGGTCCAGTACCTTGTTGTTTCCCTTGGGGTCCGTGTTCCACTCCTTGATGACCAAGTTCTTCTTGTTAATCGTGGCGACCTCCTGGGCCCCTGCCGCCAAGGGGAGAAGCAGCAGGGCCGAGGCTAAAAGTATAAGTAGTCGTTTCATAACGAGTGCAAAGTTACAAAATTATCAATGACCGCCGGGGAAGCCGCCGCCGCCCGGGCCGCCCATGCCGCCACCACCGGGACCGCCCATGCCGGAACCGCCGCTGTAAGCGCTCAGGCTCACGGAAGAGCCGCCGGAAACGCTGGCATCAAAGGCCGCCATGCCGTTAAAGGCCGATGTTCCGCCGTTCACGCTCACGCCGGAGAGCAGGGCGGGCTCCGAAGAGCCGGAAACCACCAGGCCGTTGCCGCCGGAAGAGGGCGTCTTGAAGGCATAGGTGGTCTCTCCCACCGTGAGCCCGTACCAGGTGTTCTTGCTCCAGGAAGAGGCCTGATAGCAAGCCTGGCCCAAGGAGGCGCCGTTTTCCAGGCCGCCGATGGCAAAGAGGGTTCCGCCGTTCATATACAGCTTGGCACCGCCCTCGGTATTGGCATCCAAGGCCACTTCGGCCCCGCCGGCGCTGATGGCATACACCACCCCGCCCTCGATGTACATGTTGCCGTTGGCATCCAAGGCGTCGTTGCCCGTGGAATAGGCACACACCTGGCCACCAATGATGGCCATCATCCCGGCCGAATTGACGGCGTCGTCACGGGACTGGGCATACACGCTGCCCCCGGCTATCTCTATCTTGCCCTTGGACTCGATGGCCTCGTGGTTGGAGGCGGTGGCCTCGATGCTGCCGTCGGAGATATAGATATTGCCGTCAAACTTGATGCCCTTGGCGCTGGTGGAGTTCTTGGACGAAGAGCTGCCGTAGTTGGAGCCCGTAACCGTCACCTTCACCGTTCCGCCCTGGAAGTAGGCCGGACCGTCGCCGCTGATGCCCTTTCCGCCGGCGCCGGTGCTGGTGGCGATGAGGGTGCCCGCGTTCATGATAAAGAGCTGGTCGGCCTTGACGCCCGCGGCGGCCTTGTAATCCTTGTCTTCGCTGTCATAGGCGGTGCCGCCGGTCACCTTCGCGGTGGTAACGCCCCCGTTGATGAGCACCAGAGAATCCGAGCACACGGCTTTTTTCATATCGGCACTGGTAAGGGCGTCGATGGTGCCGCCGGACACCATCACGGCGTCTTTTCCGCGGATGGCATGACCGGCCGACGAGCTCACCTCCACCGTCGGGGCGTCCATGAAATGGATGTAGTCGTCGGAGGTGATGCCGGCCTTGCCGCTGGCTTTTACCGTCAGGGAACCGCTTCCGCTGAAGATGAGCTGGCCTTCGGAGAAGAAGGCGGCTTTTTCGTCTTCATCGGAGGGCGTGGCGGTGTAGGAAGTGCCGTCGGCCAGATAATTCTTGCCGCTCACCACCACAAAGCAGCGCTTCTTGCCCTGGTTGTTGATGGCGGCGCCGGAGGGGTTGGTGATGGAGACGCCGTTGAGCACCAGGGCCTGCTTGTTGTTGGAGTAGAGCTTCAGGAAACCGTTGGTGGTGGTGCCGGAAAGCTCGTACTTCACTTTCTCCGTGGTGGAGCTGTTGTTGATGGTCACTTGGTTGCCTGTCACCGTTACAATGCCGTTGTCGTCGCCGGTGACGGTGGCGCCGCTGTTGTCGGAGAAGACGATGGAGATGGTACGGGCAAAGCTGGTATTGGAAATCAGGTCTTCCGGGTCCTCCGTCACCTCCAGGGTGGTGGCGCCGGTAACGCCAGAGCTGCCGCCTCCGTTTCCGTAGATGTCATTGTTGGAAGGGATGGCTTCCTTCCCGCATCCTGCCAGGGCTGCAACGGCCACGGCCAGGGAAAATAATTGAACCGTCTTCATAATAGAAAGGTTTTAATACACGTCTGCCTTGCCGATATTTCAAATACTTGGCCGAAGGCGCCTCCTTTCAGCCAACGCCGTTTTTTTCTCAGCGAACCGGAAGCGGCGTTTTCAGATTTGCACATTTATCACTATCTTTGCCAATCCTAAAACTAAGCCGATGTTGATAGTTCTGAAATTGTTGGGCTCCATCGCCCTGCTGATATACGGAATGAAGGTCATGAGCGAGGCCCTGCAGAAGATGGCAGGCCCGCAGCTGCGGCACATGCTGGGCGCCATGACCACCAACCGTTTCACCGGAGTCGCCACGGGAGCGCTGGTCACTGTGGCGGTGCAGTCATCGGCCGCCACCACCGTCATGACGGTGTCGTTCGTGAATGCCGCCCTCCTTACCCTCGCGCAGGCCATTTCCATTATCATGGGTGCCAACATAGGCACCACCATGAGCGCCTGGATTATGAGTGCCGGCTTCTCCTTCAATGTGATGGACGTGGTGTGGCCCGTCTTCCTGGTGGGCATCATCCTCATCCAGATGGGAAAACACCGCTATGTGGGAGACTTCCTCTTCGGCCTGTCCTTCCTGCTCTTCGCCCTGGGCATGCTCAAACAGACAGGAACGGAGATGGACCTGGCCCACAACGCCGCGGTGATGCACTTTTTCTCCAGTTTCTCCACCAACTACGGCACCATCCTGCTGTTCCTCTTGATTGGCTCCGTGCTCACCGCCCTGGTGCAGTCATCGGCCGCCCTCATGGCCATCACCATGGTGCTTTGCTCTACCGGCGCCATTTCCATCTATCAGGGTATCGCGCTGGTGATGGGTGAGAATATCGGCACCACCGTCACGGCCAACCTGGCGGCCCTCAGCGCCAATGTGCAGGCCCGCCGCACGGCCCTGGCGCACTTGGTGTTCAACGTGTTCGGCGTCATCTGGGTGCTCATCATCTTCTTCCCCTTCGTGCGTTTTGTCTGCGGCCTGGTGGGCCTGGACCCCACGGCCGACAGCCAGAGCCCGGTGCAGCTTTCCTTTGCCCTGGCCGCCTTCCATACGGCTTTCAACGTGATTAACACCGCCGTGCTCATCTGGTTCATTCCCCAGATTGAGAAGCTGGTGTGCTTCCTTATCCAGCCTTCCAAGGAAGAGCGCGAAGATAGCTTCCGCCTGCAGTATATCCACGGCGGCATCATGAAAACGCCGGAAATTTCCCTCCTGCAGGCCCAGAAAGAGATTTCCCTTTTCGGGCGCCACATGCAGCAGATGATAGGCCTGGTGAAAGAACTTTCCCAGACCGCAGACCCCGAAAGCTTCGGAAAGCTTCTGGAGCGCATCCGCAAATACGAGGACTTCTCTGACCGCATGGAGAACGAGATTGGCAAATACCTCTCGGAAGTGGGCCAGGCCCACCTTTCAGATGACTCCAAGGCCAAAATCAGCGGCATGTTCCGCCAGATTGGGGAGTTGGAATCCATCGGCGACAGCGGCTTCAACCTGGGCCGCATCCTGCAGCGCAAGCAAGACAACAAGGTGGTCTTCTCCGAGGCCGAGGAAAACGGCATCATCGAGATGTACAAGCTGGTGGATGCCGCCATGACGCGCATGAACCAGATGCTGGACGGTCGCAAGGAAGACTTCGATATCGGCCTGTCTGCCTCCTACGAGCAAAGCATCAACGACCTGCGTGCCAACCTCAAGCAGCAGAACATCCAAGACCTGGATAAGCAGGTGTACAACTATGACAACGGCACCGTATTCATGGACCTGGTGAACGAGTACGAAAAAGTGGGAGACTACGTCCTCAACGTGGCCGAGGCCCGGCTGGGGCTGTAGCTGGCCGGGGTGCAATACAAAGCCGCCAGGGACGGGGTTTCAGTCTCTGGCGGTTTTTTGTGTGTATGGGGCGGAAGGCTACTTGCCCAGACCCTTCTTGGCGGCGTCACTCAGCTCGTCGTACAGGGCGTCCGTCTTTTCAAAGAGTTCCTTGCGGATGCTGGTGTAGCACTGCTTGGGCTTCTCGGCGCCGGCGCTCTTCACCACCTTGTCCCGGAGGTCATTGTACAAATCTACCGCCTTGTCAATAAGGCCGGCTATTTCGTCGGCGTTCTTGCCGGGATTGATGTTCAGGAACAGGGTGCAGTCGTCGATGAATGCGCCAATCACATACTGAATGTCTTTCTTGATGTCTCTGAGATTCATATCTTTTGCGAATTATTTCGGTGCAAAGATAGTGATTTTTCTTGAATAATGATGCAAAGGGCCGATACTTGCCTGGAGACCGGGCTGACCTTGAGGTCCTTCAATCGGCCAACAGTGCCTCCACCTTGTCCTGCATCACCGTGGCAAGGAGAATCCGGCCGTCCGGGCCAATCACGTACTTGGTGGGAATCCACTGGATGTGGTAGGCGGCGGCTATTGCGCTGTCTTTACGCTTCTTGAACTCGGAAAGCTGGAGCCAGTCCATCCCCTGCTCCTTCACATAGGCGGTCAGGGCCGATGGGTCCGTGTCGAAGGATACGCCCACCAGCACCACGTCCTTCCGGCCTTTCAGCTTCTTCTGAAGGGCCAGCAGGCGGGGTGTTTCTTCCCGGCAGTCCGGGCACCAGGTGGCCCAGAAGTCCAGGATTACGGTCTTTCCCTTGAAATCCTTGAGCGTGTAGGTTTTGCCGTCCGTACCCTGGATGGAGAAATCCGGGGCAGGACCCTTCTTGATGAGGTTGGCGGCATACCGGGCGTCCAAATCTTGGGCCCCGAGGGTGAAGGCGCCCGTTAGCAGGGCGGCCATCAAAGCGAAAAGTCTGCGTTGCATATCTTATTTGAATAATGCCCTTACCAGGGCGGGGATATCGGCCACTTTTACCACTTCTATGCCTTGCGGCTTCTGGTCAAAATGGGTGTAGGAGCTTACGTAGATGCGTTTGAAACCCACGCGGGCGGCCTCCACCGCACGCCGGGCGGCCTGCGAAACGGGACGGATTTCTCCGCTGAGGCCCACTTCTCCGGCAAAGCAGATATCGGCCGGGATGGGATAGTCGAAGGTAGAGGACAGCACGGCGCAAATCACGGCCAGGTCGCAGGCGGGGTCTGTGATGCGCAGGCCGCCGGCCATGTTCAGGAACACGTCCTTTTGGCCCAGCTTGAAGCCCGCCCGGCGCTCCAGCACCGCCAGCAGCATGTTCAGCCGCCGTACGTCAAAGCCCGTGGCACTGCGCTGCGCCGTTCCATAGACGGCACTGGACACCAGCGCCTGCACCTCGAAGAGGAAGGGGCGGTTGCCGTCCAGCATGGCCGATATGGCCGTTCCGCTAAGGCCCGCCTCATGCATGGGGATAAGCATCTCGGAGGGGTTGGCCACCTCCCGAAGGCCGGTGCCCGTCATCTCGAAAACCGCCAGTTCGGAAGTGGACCCGAAACGGTTCTTGATGCTCCTGAGCACACGATAGGCTCCCCGATTCTCCCCTTCAAACTGCAACACCACATCCACTATGTGCTCCAGAATCTTGGGGCCCGCAATGGTGCCCTCCTTGGTAATATGGCCTATCAGAATCACCGGCACGCCCGTGCTTTTGGCAAAGCGTAGCAGCTGGGCCGCCACCTCCTTGATCTGGCTCACGGAACCCGCAGTAGAGTCTATGTGCTGGCAGTACATGGTCTGCACGGAATCCACAATCATCAGGTCCGGAGCCGTTTCCTCTGCCTCCTTCAGGATAGTGGTCATATCCGTCTCGCTCAGGATGAGGCAGTTATCGGCCGATCCACCCAGGCGGTCGGCCCGCATCTTCACCTGTTTCACGCTTTCCTCGCCCGTCACGTAGAGGGTCTTGAGGGCCGGCGAATGCAGGGGCAGCTGCAGCGAAAGGGTACTTTTGCCAATGCCGGGCTCTCCGCCCATGAGCACCAGCGAGCCCTTCACCATGCCGCCTCCCAGCAGCCGGTCCACCTCGGCGCTGCCCAAGGAAATGCGGTCTTCCGTAGTGGTGGACACGTCCTTCAGCCGCATGGGCTTCTGCGCCCCGCCCGGGGCCGATTTCATCGGCGCCGCCTTGGAGCCGCCCGTCACCACCTCCCTTTCCACCAGGGTGTTCCATTCCCCGCAGGCGGGGCATCGGCCCATCCATTTGGCGTATTCATTGCCGCAGTTGCTGCAGAACCACAGCGTTTTGGTCTTTACACTCGTTGCCATAGCAGTGCAAACTTACAAATTTTCTGCGGAAAAACCGAATGGACCGTGCGAGGTGTCCGTAAAACAGGGACACCTCACGCAAAAAAGCCCGTTTTTGGTAGAGGTGTCCCAAAAATCGGGACACCTCACGCACCCGGGGCGGTTATTTCCGGATAATGAGCGCCGTGGCCCAGACCTCGCAGCCTTCGCAGCGGCCTACGAAGCCCAGCCGCTCGGTGGTGGTGGCTTTGATGGATACGCAGTCCTCGGCCACACCCAGAAGAGGGGCTAGGGTGGCACGCATGGCGGCAATGTGCGGCGCCAGCTTGGGTTTCTGCAAGGCGATGGTGATGTCCACGTTTCCCACGCGGTAGCCCTTGTCGGCCACGATTTCCATCACCTTCCGCAGCAGAATCTTGGAGTCCACGCCCTTCCACTCATCGGACGTATCGGGGAAAAGATGCCCGATGTCCCCCAGCGCCAGGCAGCCCAACAGGGCGTCACAAAGTGCGTGGATGGCCACATCCCCGTCCGAATGGGCCACGAAGCCCGTGGGAGAGGGTATCTGGATGCCGCCCAGCCACATGGGAAGGTCCGGGGCCAGGGCGTGTACGTCGTATCCGTTTCCTATTCTGATATCCATATTACTTTCGGATGATTTCGATTTCTCCCCTCAGGCCCACCTTGAGAATCTGCGAGGCTTTGCCGGTGCTCTGGGTATCTACAGACGGGGGGACCACAAAGTCCACGGCGTCCTTGATTTCCTGCGGAATGTCCGAGAAGCGCTGCGGCGTGGGCTCTCCGGAAATATTGGCCGATGTGCTCACAATGGGCCGGCCCAGTTTATAGACCAGCTGCCTGCACCAGTCCATGAGCGGGATGCGGATGCCCACGGAGCCGTCTTCGGCCACGGTGTTGTGGGCCAGGTGCCAGCGGTCTCCGGGTGCGCCGGGCTCCCCGGCCTGGGCCTCGGGATAGATGATGGTCATGGGGGCGTCGTTCACCTCCACCAGGTCGATGGCGATGGACGGAATCTCCCGCACATACTTGGCCACCATGTCCAGGTCACTGGCCAGGAGCACCAGGGACTTGGAATCGGCCCTTTGCTTGATTTCAAAAATGCGGGACACGGCTTCGGGGTTGGTGGCATCGCAGCCCAGGCCCCAGACGGTGTCCGTGGGATAGAGGATGGTTCCGCCTTCTTTGAGCGTGCGGAGCGCTTCATTTAGAATCTCTTCGGGTTTCATAGTACAAAAGTAGATAAATTTCCATAAAATAACTACCTTTGACTGCATTATGAGAAAACCGCTCCTTTTCACCTTCCTGTTCATTCTGCTGCTCTCCTGCGGGCAGAAGGGCCGGCGTTTTGTCTCCGCCACCGCCGTGCGTCCGGCCAGCTATGCCGGTGCGCAGCCCCGTTTCAAGGCCCTGCTCTATTACTCCGACGCCGTGGAAGAGGCGCACCGGCAGTTCTCCCACCAGGCCATCGACTTTTTCAGGAAACTCACGGTGGGGGATGGCTGGATACTGGAGGCCGATACCACCCTCACCGGCAAGGGAGACCTTTCCCAATACGATGTCATCATCATGCCGGACGTGGCGCCGGGCAACCCCTCCGAGCGGGCCTGCTTCGAGGCTTACATGGAAAACGGAGGCGGCTGGCTGGGCTTCCATGCCGCAGGCTACAACGACCTCTCCACCGGCTGGGACTGGTTCCGGACTTTCCTGGGCGGTGTCCGCTTCCTGTGCAACACCTGGCCCCCGCAACCGGCCTTGGTGGAGGTGGAAAAGCATGCCGTCACCCGCAACCTGCCGCAGGAGTTCGTGTGCCCCGCCAGCGAATTCTACCAGTGGCAGCCGGACCCCAGACAAAACCCGGACATTGAAATCATCGCCTCGCTCTCTCCCAAGAACTTCCCTATGGGCCTTAAGGACGTGGTTTTTGGCGGAGATTTCCCTGTGGTTTGGACCAACACCCGCTACCGGATGGTGTATATCAACATGGGCCACGGTGACGAGTGTTTCTCTGACGCCACGCAGAACCTGCTTTTTGTGAACGCCCTCCGCTGGGTAGTGAGTGGTGCTCCGGCAGGAAATCCCTTCGAGCGTTAACGGCTCCGGCTGCGTGAGGTGTCCCTGAGAATGGGACGTTACTCGCAAAAAGGGCCGATTTGTTGGTAGAATTCACAAATCGATAGTATTTTTTCCTTATTTTCCAAATTCTGGCAAGGCTTGCCAAAATTTGGGTTCCGCTTGATTGTCCGGTATTTTTGCAAAAGTGAATTTTGAAAAGTGTAACTTTTAAATTACCTTTGTGATGGGAAAATACAGGACAGTCATCGCGTTTCAAGATTATTTTGAGCGCTTCCTGGACGAGCAACCGCAGAAGGTTCAGGCAAAAATTCTTCAGATTCTAAGAATCGTAGAGGAGATTGCGACCATACCGGAAACGTACCTCAAACATATTGAGGGGACAAACGGACTATATGAGATTCGAGTATCATTTGGAAGAAACAGGCTCAGGATATTCTGCTGTTTTGATGAAGAGAAACTGGTGGTGCTATTGAGCGGTTTCCACAAGAAAACACAAAAGACGCCTCAAAAGGAGATTAAAAAGGCGGTGCAATATATGAATGACTACTTTGACTCTAAAACACAGACAAATGAAAACTAAGACATTATCGCAGTTAGAGGATAAATATATCGGCCCCGCCGGAAGCAAAAAAAGGGAGATTTACGAAAAGGATCTGGCCGATCTGATGATTGGCTATAACATCCGTCAAGGCCGGCTCAAACTTGACATGACGCAGGAGCAGCTTGCAGAGCGCGTAGGAAAGAAGCGGGAATTCATCTCCCGGGTAGAGAACGATGGCAGTAACCTCACCATCAAAACCCTGCGTGACATCGTAGAGACGGGCCTGGGCGGCTCCTTGAAAGTGGAAATGGTCTTCTGACACCTCCTGCACTTACTTCCTGCGGCGGGTTTCGTAGTAGGTGGCCACGATGGGATTGTGATCTGAGTAGGGGGCGGACAGCACCTCGAAGGAAACGGCTTCCAGCTCCGGAGGGTAGAGGATGTAGTCTATCCGCAGGAGGGGCCAGAGGGTACGGTAGGTGGCGCCAAAACCCTTGCCGGCCTTCACGAAGGAGTCTTTGCGGCCGCGCTGGAGCCGGAAATAGGTGTAGGAGAGCGGGCTGTCGTTGAAGTCTCCCACGGCCAGGGAACGCACCGGCGCCTCCTCCATGCTGCGGAGCACGTGGGCTACCTGTTTGGGGCGGCTGGTGATGGAGCGCCGCATCTTGAGGCCGGTCTCTTCCATGAAAACGTCATTGCGCAAGCCCTTTACCAGGGCGCTGGGAGAAATGTTGTAGCTCTCGAAATGGCAGTTGTAAATGCGTACGGTGGCACTGTCCAGCTTCACGTCCGTCCACACGGCCATGTTGGTGGATTTCTCGAAGACTTCCTTGCCGCGGCCCTCCACGCCCCGGCGGCTCAGGGTAAGGTTGCCCGCCCGGCCGCTCTTGCCGGTAAGAAGGTAGTAGTCGGCCTTGTAGCCGGGGAAATGCCGCCGCAGCCAGCGGTCCGGGTTCTCTCCGGAAGGAAGGTAAAACTCCTGCAGGCAGATGATGTCCGCATCCTGTTTCAGGAGAAAGGCGCAGACGGAATCGGCCATTTCCAAGCGGTCGGCCGACTTGTCTCCGTGGGCGAAGAGGCCCACATTGTAGCTCACCACCTTCAGGGAGGGCTCCCCTTCCGGCTTTTTCCAGTGGGGCTGGTAATATCGGCCTGCAAAGAAAAAGGACGGGAGCAGCACCGCCAGAAGGAGGCCGCGCATGGAAGAACGGCGTACAAGGGCCCACACAAACAGGCCGATGGTGACCACCAGCACCAGCGGATACAGCAGCCCAAAGAGGGTGAAGAACCAGGCCTTGGCCGGGTCCACAATCACGGAAACATAGGCCAGTACCAGCAGCGCCGACGCCAAAAGGCAGACGGTGCCAAAGGACAGTCGCGAGAGCCAGTGCCGTTTTTTCCGCTCTGCCATGCTCAATAAATCTGCCGGGTCTTGCGCCAGTAGCGGATGAGCAGCCAGCCGAAGAGGGCGCCGCCCAAGTGCGCAAAGTGGGCCACACCCATCTGGGTGCCGGTAATGCCCGTTACCAGTTCTATGCCGATAAAGATAATCACCCACCACTTGGCATCCAGCGTGACGGGCGGGAAAATCAGGGTGAGCCGGGCCTGGGGGTACAGCATGGCAAAGGCCACCAGCACGCCGTAAACGGCACCGGAGGCACCCAGCACGCCGGGCATGTGATTGTAGATGAGCTGGGCCGGAACGCCGGGGTTATCGGCCACAAGCTGCTGCGCCTGCCAGAATTCCACGCCTGCATGAAGCGCCGCGGCCCCGAAACCGGTAATCAGATAGAACCAGATGAACTTCTTTGTTCCCAGCACCCTTTCCACCACCATGCCGAACATCACCAGCGAATACATGTTGAAGAAGATGTGCATCCAGCCGTCGTGCATGAACATGTGGGTGAGGGGCTGCCACCAGCGGAACTCCGTGGAGAGCGGGAAAGCCATGGAAAAAGTTCCCTTCATGAACACGGGGTTGATGAGGGTGGCGATGAACATGATTACGTTCACATAAAGGAGGTTCCGGGTTACCGGAGGGAGATTCTGCAAAAAGCCGTTCTGCGAAACCATAGTCTAAAATTTCTTGTCCAATTCCTCCAGGGGAACAATGGAGATGATACGTTTTCCGGCCGATGTAAACTCCGGATTCTCTGCCTGAAGCAGGGCGTCCACTAAGCGCTGGGCCTCCAATGGGGAGGTGACAGGGTCTCCGGTAGAGGCCCCCAGAAAGGCGAATTTCCGGGCCAGGGCCTGCTCCATCACGCCCGGCAGGCCGCCGTGGTCATCCCTAAGAATCAGGAGAATGTCTCCCATGAGGGTTTCCACCTTCCCCTGCTGGGCGCTGTAGCCTTCCGGCACGCCGGACACCACCACGGTATCCGTGCCGAAGGGGACAATGTCAAAGCCCAGGCTTTTAAGCGTCCCCGCATGCTCCTGCAGCAGCAGGCAGGCCTCCACGCCCACCGTCACCTGCACGGGGAAAAGGGCCGCCTGCGACACGTGCTCACCGGCCGTGAGGGCCTTGAGGAAGCGGTCGTTCAGCAGCCGCTCCTGCGCCCGGCGGATGTTCACCACCATGAGCCCGCCGGCGCTCTGGGTAAGGATGTACTTTCCCTTCACCACCAGAATTTGCTGCGTGGGCAGCGTCCGGTCCTCGAACAAAGCCCCGTAATTGGGGTTGGGGTCTGTATAGCGGCGGGTATGGAACCCATCGGCCGATGCCGGGACTGCAGGGGCGGGGGCGACATCCCTCCCGGACTCGCCGGGCATCTGGTCGAAGGGATTGTAATTCCAGTCCACCCCGGCAGAGGGTACGGATGAGGGCCGATACTCCTCAAAGCGCGAGCCCATGACGGGAATCTCCCGGGCCTCGGGGTTGTCGAACTCGATGGAGCCGGCCACCCCCAGCTTGCCCAGGGCCTCCTTCACGGCGGCAAACACCGTCTGGAAGAGAATCTGGTCTTCTTCGAACTTGATTTCCGCTTTGGTGGGGTGGATGTTCACGTCCACGGTGGCGGGGTCCACGTCCAAGTAGATGAAATAGGACGGCGTGCTGCCCTCCGGCACCTGGTTTTCATAGGCTTTCATCACGGCCTTGTGCAGCAGGGGGCTGCGGAAGTATCGGCCGTTGACAAAGAAAAACTGGTTTCCCAGGGTTTTGCGGGCGCTCTCCGGCTTGCCGATATACCCTCGCAGCGAGGCAATGGTGGTTTGGGCCGATATGTCCACAAGCTCGCCGATAAGGGCGGGCCCCAGAAGGTCCTGGATGCGGAATTTGTGGCTTTGGGCGGGCTTCACCACATGGATGTCCTTGCCGTTGTGGGTAAGGGTAAAGGCCACGTCCTCCCGGGTGAGGGCCACACGCTGGAACTCCTCTACAATGTGGCGGAGCTCTACGTTGTCGCTTTTGAGGAACTTGCGGCGGGCGGGAATGTTGTAAAAGAGGTTCCTTACGGAAATGTTGGTGCCCGCGGGGCAGGAGACCTCCCGGGTTCCCTTGTTTTCGGAGGCCGCCATGGTCACTTCCACGCCCAGCTCTTCGGAAGCCATGCGGGTGCGGAGGGTCACCTCCGCCACGGCGGCGATGGAGGCCAGGGCCTCTCCGCGGAAGCCGAAGGTAAGGATGTGATGCAGGTCTTCGGCCGATGCCAGCTTGGAGGTGGCATGCCGCTCGAAGCACAGCACGGCGTCGTCCGGGCTCATGCCGCAGCCGTTGTCAATTACCTGGATGAGGGTGCGGCCGGCATCGGCCACCACCACTTTCACGTCCGTGGCGCCGGCATCTACCGCATTCTCCATGAGTTCCTTCACCACGGAAGCCGGCCTTTGGACCACCTCTCCCGCAGCTATCATGTCTGCGATATTCTTCGGTAGAATCTTCAGTTCCATATCGTTTTTTCCAGAGCCTATACCCTCTGAAAACCTCCGGGGCTTCGCCCCTCCGTCCCTCCCACTGCCCAAAGGGCAGCGGGCCCCTCCCAACAAGTTGGGATACATGCTTCTCCCCCTGTTGTCCCCCAGGGGACATCTGCCCTAAAGGGGTTGGGATACATGCTTCTCCCCCTGTTGTCCCCCAGGGGACATCTGCCCTAAAGGGGTGCGGCCGAGGGTGGCCACAGGTTTCAGAGGGTATAGGCCCTTCCAAAAAATTACAACATTTCAAAGAATTTGGCCATGAAAATGAGGACCACCACAATCAGGACCAGGGTTACGATGGTGATGATGGTGTGGGCGGCCTTCATGTCCGAGCGGGTTTTCATGTAGTTGCCGTTACGGAAAGCGCCCCGCAGGCTGCTGCCGGGCACATACTCTCCGCTTTCGCGGGCTTTCTCGTTGCTTCCGTCCACGTCGCCGAACATCTGGCGCCGCTTCTCCTCCTCGGGGTCGTAGTAGCGGGGCTTGTAGTTGAATACGCGGTGCGGCTGATTGCCGAAAAAACCAAAGTTGAACAGACTGGCCATAACGCAATTCTTTAGTCTACAAATGTACCAAAAAAAGCCATATTTCACAATAAAACATGAGGTTTGCAACCGGGTTGCACGGACGATGCGCTACCTTTGCATCAGTTAAAACCCTGCAAGCATGGAAAAAGAACATATCCACCAGCATGAATGTGAGTGCCATAAGCACCACCATCACGAACACCACGGTCACGGCCATGAGCACCATCATCACGAGGAAGGGGAGCACCGGGGCGTAAAGATTCTGGTGGCCGCCGCGCTGCTTGCGGTGGCCGTCATCATCGAGAAAAAGACCGACTGGACCACCTGGCAGTACCTTCTGCTGTACCTCATCCCCTATCTGATAGTGGGCTGGGACACCCTCAAGGAGGCGGCCGAAGGGCTTGTGAAAGGCGAGGCCCTCAGCGAAGACTTCCTCATGAGCATCGCCACGCTGGGCGCACTGAGCATCGGCTTCATGCCCGGAGCGGAGACCCAGTTCCCGGAGGCCGTCTTTGTGATGCTGTTCTTCCAGGTGGGAGAATGGTTTGAAGAAAAGGCCGAAGGAAACAGCCGCAAGTCCATATCTCACCTGATGGACATCCGGCCCGACACCGCCCACGTGGAGCGGGGCGGCAAGTTGGAAACCGTACACCCGGAGGAAGTGGAGCCCGGAGAGACCATCCTGATCCAGCCCGGCGAGAAAGTGCCCATGGACGGCATTGTACTGCAGGGTAACTCCAGTTTGGACACCATAGCCCTTACCGGCGAAAGTGTCCCCCGCAGCATCCGCGAGGGCGACGAAATCCTCTCCGGTTGCGTGAATTTGAGCGGCGTGCTCAAGGTGAAGACCACCAAGGCCTTCGGCGAGTCCACCGCCGCCAAAATCCTGGATCTGGTGGAAAATGCCGCATCGGCCAAATCCAAGAGCGAAAGCTTCATTACGCGCTTCGCAAAAGTATATACCCCCATTGTGGTGGCCCTGGCCGTGCTGGTAGCCGTTGTGCCGGGCCTTATCAGCGGAGAATGGGCCACGTGGATTTACCGCGGCCTCATGTTCCTGGTGGTCTCCTGCCCCTGCGCCCTGGTGATTTCCGTGCCGCTCACCTTCTTTGGCGGCCTGGGCGGAGCCTCCCGCAAGGGTATCCTCATCAAGGGTTCCAACTTGATAGACACCCTGGCCAAGGTGAATACCGTGGTCTTTGACAAGACCGGAACCCTCACCGAGGGCGTGTTTGAAGTAACGGCCGTACATCCGGAAGTAATTGACCAGAAGGAACTTCTACACTTGGCCGCCCACGTGGAGCGCCATTCCACCCATCCTATTGCCATGGCCTTGAGGAACGCTTATCCGGATGAGGCCGATGATTGTCGCGTGGAGGACATCCAGGAAACCGCCGGTCACGGCATCATCGCCACGGTGAACGGGAAGAAGGTGGCCGTGGGCAATTCCAAGCTGATGGAAAAGCTGGGCGCCGCCTGGCATCCTTGCGAGCAGGAAGGCACCATCATCCACGTGGCCATCGACGGCATTTACGCCGGCCATGTAGTCATATCGGACCGCATCAAGGCCGATTCCGCCCAGGCCATCGAAGCCCTCCGCAAGGAAGGCGTCCGGAAAACCGTCATGCTCACCGGAGACCAGCAGAGCGTGGCCGCAGCGGTGGCATCGGCCCTTAAAATAGACGAATTCCATGCCCAGCTGCTTCCGGCCGACAAAGTGGCCCAGGTGGAAAATCTCCTGAAGGAAGGCACCCTGGCCTTCGTGGGAGACGGCATCAACGACGCGCCCGTCCTGACAAGGGCCGATGTTGGCATCGCCATGGGCGCCCTGGGCTCCGACGCCGCCATCGAAGCGGCCGACGTGGTCCTGATGGACGACAAGCCCTCCAAGATTGCCCAGGCCATCCGCACCGCCCGCAAAACCATCCGCATTGCCAAGGAGAATATCATCTTCGCGATTGGCATCAAAGTGCTGGTACTGGTGCTGGCCGCCCTGGGCGTGGCTACCATGTGGATGGCAGTGTTTGCCGATGTCGGCGTCACCGTCCTGGCCGTTTTCAACGCCATGCGGGCGTTGAAGGCTTGACAACTAACCAACTGATAATCATTGAGTTCCCGTACATTTCTCGTTCAATTTTTGAACGAGAAATGTACTACAAGTTTATGGCAGTCAACAAGTTAGCTGTCAAGGGCAGAAAGACAGATAGACGGCGGCGGCGGCGGTGACGGCAGCGGTTTCGGTGCGGAGCCGCGAAGGGCCCAGGTGTACGGGAATGTAGCCGCTGCGCAGGGCAAGGGCCGCTTCTTCCGGAGAGAAATCTCCTTCCGGGCCGATAAGCACCGTCACATCCGTACCCCGGAAGGAAGAGAGCGCCTCCTTGATGCTGGTGCGGGGGTGCTCCGGGTCCTCGAAGCAGTAGGCGATGAGCCGGAGAGATTCTTCGCTTCGCTCAGAATGACAAGAGGCGTCAGATTGACAGGAGGAATCGGCAAGGAAGGATTTCACGCTTACGGGCTCGGTGATTTCCGGAATGCGGGCCTTGAGGGACTGCTTGGTGGCCGAAAGAGCTATCCGTTGTGCCCGCTCCGTCTTATAGACCTTCCGTTCCGAGCGCTCGCCGATAAGCGGCACAATGCGGTCCACGCCCATCTCGGTGGCCTTTTCCACAAACCACTCGAAGCGGTCGTTGTTCTTGGTGGGGCAGCAGCCGACGGTAAGACGGTAGGGATGGGCGCCCCAATCGGCCTGCCTTTCCAGGATGGCAGCCTCCGCGCCGCGGGGATTGTCGTCCGTCAGGCGGCAGGTGAGCAGCGTACCTTCCCCGTCAATCACGTGGATGGTATCCCCCACGCGATGCCGCAGCACCCGCACGCAGTGGGCGCTTTCGTCGGCATCCAGTCGGCACGATGCCGCATCAAAATCGTTGGTATAAAATAGTTCCATCCCTGCAAAATTACACTTTTCCCTCCTATATTGCAACAGCTTGGCAACTAAACGCCTCTGCCACAGCCGCTTATACACTATTCCTCGTTCAAAAAATGAACGAGGAATGTACTACAAGTCCATGAGTGTCAGTAACTTAGTTGCCAACCCTTATGCTTCCACTACGGCCAGGGTGGCAACAGAGATGCGGACGGAAGGGTCCAGGGACAGGCGGAGGGCCCGGTGACAAGCGGCCAGGGTGGCGCCGGTGGTGAAGGTGTCGTCCACCAGCAGGATGTGGCGGGCCGGGGGCACCCGCCGGACGGAAAACACGCCCGAAACGTTCTTCAGACGCTCCTCGGCCGACAGTGAGGTCTGAGAACGGGTGCGGCGGCGGCGCACCAGCACGTCCTCCAGGACGGGTACGCCCAACTCCCGGGCAATGGCCGATGAGAGCACCGCCGCCTGGTTGTACCCCCGGCGGAAGCGCCGGAGCCAGTGCAGGGGCACGGGAATCACCGCATCCACATCGGCATAATGGGGAGCGGTGGCCAGATATCGGCCCAGGAGGGAGGCGAAATGACGCCCGGCCGCCGCATTCCGGCCATACTTCACGGCCTGGGGAATGCGCTTGTAGGGGTTCCGGTGGTGGTAGAAGAGCAGGCCGGCGGCGTAGGCATATTCCAGCGTCTCGCCGGGGTGCCGATGCCGCTCCAGCACGGCGTTGAACTCGTCGGCCATGGGGTTGTGGGGCCGCTCCCAATAATAGGTCAGCGGCAGATGGGCTTCACAGGAAAGACAAAGGTGCGCTTCCTGCGCACCCAAGGGAGCGCCGCACACCAGGCAGGTGCGCGGCATCAGAAGGTCTGTGAACTCCTTCCACATGGGAAGGAACTAATCTCCGTAGGGGTTTTCTTCCCGCCACTCCTTCATTTCATCACCATGAGAGGCCACACAGTGCTTGTAAATGAAGAGTTTGCGCTCTGCTTCCAGGGCGTTCCACCAGACCGTGCAGGCCGGGTACCGGGCCTGGGACTCATCGGCCACGCCGGCTTTGCGAAGGCCCTTGAGGGCAATGCGTTCCTTCTCGCTGATGGGGAGGGAGGACCACCAGATTTCCAAATCTACGTTTTCCATATCAAAACAGACTCTAACAATACATTCCGCCGTTGACGGCAATTACCTGGCCGGAGACATAGGAGGAGAGGTCGGAGCCCAGATACAGGGCCGTATTGGCAATCTCCTCGACGGTGGCACCGCGTCCCAGCGGAATCAGTTTGACAAATTCATCTTTCACGGCCTGCGGCAGCCCTTCGGTCATTTCCGTAATCACGTAGCCGGGGGCGATGGCGTTGGCCCGGATGCCGCGCGAGCCCATCTCCTTGGCCACAGACTTGGCCATGGCAATGAGGCCGGCCTTAGAAGCCGCATAGTTCACCTGCCCGGGGTTGCCCGTCTGGCCAGCGATGGAGGCCATATTGATGATGCTTCCGCTGCGTTGACGGGCCATCACAGGCACCACGGCATGCAGGAAGTTAAAGGCCGATTTCATGTTCACGGCAATGACGGCATCCCACTGCTGCTCGCTCATGCGCATTACCAGGCCGTCCTTGGTGATGCCGGCGTTATTGACCAGGATGTCAATGCGGCCGAAGTCGGCCACCACCTGGGCCACCACCTGCTGGGTGGCTTCAAAATCGGCCGCGTTGGAGGCATAGGCCTTCACCTGATGGCCGAAGGCTTCCAGCTCCCGGATGGTCTGGAGGGCAGCCTCATTGATTTCCAGGTCCGTAAAGGCCACATCGGCCCCTTCGGAGGCGAATTTAAGCGCGATGGCCTTGCCAATCCCGCGAGCCGCGCCCGTGATAAGGGCGGTTTTTCCATCTAAAAGTCCCATTATTTCTTTTTAAGTTTTGCAATGATGGTTATTAGCAGCGAGCCCAGGATACCGGAGGCTAAGGAGCCCAGCAGGATGGCAATCTTGCCTGCATCCCTGAGGTGCTGCGTAACGGCCGGGTCAATACCCTCCCCGGCAAAGGAAAGCGTATCCACGAAGATGCTCATGGTAAAGCCGATACCGCCCAGGCAGGCCACGGCAAAAAGCATGGGCCAGCTGGCCTTGGAGGGCATGGCGCCCACCTTGAAGCGGATGGCGGCCCAGGAGGCCAGGGTAATGCCCAGGGGCTTGCCCAGGAGCAGGCCCAGGAAAATACCCAGCCCCACGCTGCCCAGCGCGGGGTCTATGCCCTTGAACACGTTGAAATAAGACGGGTCCGTTATTTCTACGCCGGCATTGGCCAGGGCGAAGATGGGCATGATGGCAAAGTTTACGATGGGGTTGAGCTTGTGCTCCAGCCGGTAAGACGGCGGGATGGTTTTCTTGGTAAGGCTGCTCAGGCGGCGCAGGTGATAGCGCTGCGGGCCGTTGGGGAAGTCTTCCGCGGTCTGGACCTGCTCGGATTCCAAGAGTCCGTCATAGAGGATTTTGGCCCGGCGGTGGAACTTGGCCTTGTTGTAACGGGCCTCCATGGGAATGAGAAGGGCCATCACCACGCCCGTCATGGTGGCGTGGATGCCGCTGTAATAGAAGAGGAACCATACCAGGACGGCCGGCACTATATAGAAGCCTATCCGCTTCTCTCCCAGGCGCTTGACCATGGCCACGAACAAAATCACCACCAGGGCTATCCCCAGCAGGGGCAGGTTGATGGTGCCGCCATAGAAGAGGGCCACCACCAGGATGGCGATGAGGTCGTCCGCGATGGCCAGAGCCGTAAGGAACACCTTCAGCGAAATGGGAACCTTGTCTCCCAGGATGGAGAGGATGCCCACCGCAAAGGCAATGTCCGTGGCCGTGGGGATGCCCCAGCCGGAAGACGCCAGCGTTCCGTGGTTCACCAGGGTGTAAATGAGGGCCGGCATGGCCACGCCGCCAAAGGCGGCAATCACCGGCAGGATGGCCTTCTTGAAGGAAGAAAGTTCTCCACACACCATTTCCCGCTTGATTTCCAGGCCCACGGTGAAGAAGAAAATCACCATGAGGATGTCGTTGATGAACTTCTCCATGGTCATGCCCTTGGGGAACACCCAGTCCACCTGACCGCCGGGAGAGGCTATGTGCATGGTGAACTCCGTGTGCAGGAAACTGTGGTAAATCTCTTTGGTAAACGGCAGGTTGGCCAGCAGCATGGCAATGGCCACGCAGCCCAGCAGGATGACGCCGTTGGCCCAGGGCTGCTTACGGAAGCTGTCCTGGGAAATTTTGAAACTGTGGACCTCTTTGTTCCACCAGTAAATGGGAATCAGTGCCATTATCCGTAAATATATTTTTCCTGTTCCGGGGTGAGGGTGTCTATCCGGATGCCCCAGTGGGCAAGTTTCCGGCGGGCCACCTCCTGGTCCACGGCCGCAGGCACATTGTTGAGTTTCTGCGTCAGTTTGCCTTTGTTGTCCACCAGGTACTTGGCGCTGAGCGCCTGGATGGCGAAGGACATGTCCATAATCTCTGCGGGATGACCGTCTCCGGCCGCCAGGTTCACCAATCGGCCTTCTGCCAGGATATAGATGGTTTTCCCGTTCTCCAGGGTATAGGCCTGGATATTGGCGCGGGCGGGCCGATGGGACACCGCCATGGCCTTGAGCTTGGCTACGGCCACCTCCACGTCAAAGTGGCCGGCGTTGCAGCAGATGGCCCCGTCCTTCATCTTGAGGAAATGTTCCGGGCCGATAACATCTTCGCAGCCGGTAACGGTGATGAAGAAATCTCCCAGGGGGGCGGCCTCGGCCATGGTCATCACCTTGAAGCCGTCCATCACGGCCTCCATGGCCTTGATGGGATCCACCTCCGTCACAATCACCTCGGCCCCCAGGCCCTTGGCCCGCATGGCAACGCCCTTGCCGCACCAGCCGTATCCGGCCACCACCACGTTCTTTCCGGCCACAATGAGGTTGGTGGTGCGGTTGATGCCGTCCCACACGCTCTGGCCCGTTCCGTAGCGGTTGTCAAACAGGTGTTTGCAGTCGGCGTCGTTCACCAGCATCATGGGGAACTGCAGGGCCCCGGCCGCATCCATGGCCTTGAGGCGCAGGATGCCGGTGGTGGTTTCTTCGCAGCCGCCAATCACGCCGGGTATGAGCTCTGGGAACTCCTTGTGCAGGGTGGTTACCAGGTCTCCCCCGTCGTCGATGATGATGTTGGGACCCACTTCCAGGACCTTTCTGATATCGTCGAAGTATTCCTGCTCGGTACAGCCGTGGATGGCAAACACATTGAGGCCCTCATGCACCAGGGCGGCGGCCACGTCGTCCTGGGTGCTCAGCGGATTGGAACCGGTGATGTACATATCGGCCCCTCCGGCTTTGAGAACCTCGCAGAGATGGGCCGTCTTGGCCTCCAAATGTACGCTCAGAGCCACCTTGAGGCCCTTGAAAGGCTGCGTTTTCTCAAACTCCGCCTGAATGCCGTCCAGAAGGGGCATGTGGGAGCGAACCCAGCTAAGCTTGAGCTCTCCGCTTTCCCACAGGTTTATGTCTTTAATATGACTGGCCATAGCGCAAACTATAATAGTCTGCAAATTTAGCAAAAACCCGCCACATTCCCTAATGCCATAAAATAACCCAAAACACCTTGACAACTAACTCGCTCTCCCACAGTCACTTATATAACATTTCTCGTTCAAAAATCGAACGAGAAATGTACTACAAGTCTATGAGAATCAGCAAGTTAACTGTCAAGGTAATTAACGGGCCATGGCGGCTTCCACCTCGTCCAGGCTGGCGGGAAGGCGGCGGGGACCCAGGCGGCGGGCGCCATCGGCCGTTACCAAGACGTCATCCTCTATGCGGATGCCGCCAAAGTCGTAGTAACTTTCCAGCTTGGCGTAGTTCACAAAGTCGTAGCCCAGGCCTTCCTTCTTGAACTTTTCTATGAGGGCCGGGATAAAGTAGATGCCGGGCTCGTCCGTAATCACGTGGCCGGGGACCAGGCGGCGGGCCATACGCAGGGAACGCAGGCCCAGCTGGGTGGCGCGGGTCTGGTCGGGGTCGTAACCCACCAGGTTTTCTCCCAGGTCTTCCATGTCGTGTACGTCCAAGCCCATATTGTGGCCCAGGCCGTGCGGCTGGAACAGGCCGGCAATGCCCTTTGCCACCATCTCGTCCAAGTCTCCCTTCACAAGGCCCAGGGCCTGGAGGCCCTCCAGCATCTTGCGGGCCGTGGCCAGATGCACCTCCCGGTAGGTGATACCGGGCCGCGTGAGGCTAAAGGCCAGTTCGTTGCAGTCGTACACAATCTGGTAAATTTCCCGCTGCTTGGCGGTAAATTTGCCGGAAGTGGGATAGGTGCGGGTGAAGTCCGAGGCATAGTGCTCATTACTCTCCACACCGGCGTCTATCACCATCAGTTTTCCGGGCTCAATCACTGCGGCATGTCCGTGATTATGAAGCGTTTCCCCGTGCTGGGTAAGAATGGTGGGGAAGGATACACCCCAGCCCCCCGCCAGCGCTACGCCCTCCATTTTGCCCACAATCTCCTGCTCCACCAGGCCGATGGCAATGGAATCGCGTGCCACGGAGTGCATCTCGTATCCCAGGGCGCAGGCGGCGTCAATAGCCTCAATTTCTATGTCCTCTTTGATAAGACGCATGGAAATGACCGCCTTCACCAGCGCCTCGGACGCCTCCTTCCCCGTCTGCTGACAGCCCAGCAGTTCCATGAGTTTGAGGGTATTGTAATAGCGGGACGGCGGCAGGAAATGAATCTTCCGGGCCGATTTGCGGGCCAGTGCAATCGCCTGCCCCAGCGCCCCGTAGGGAGCCGTATGGGCGATGCCCACGGCATCGGCCTTGGAGCGGACCGACGGTTGCGGCCCCATCCAGATGATGTCGTCAATTTCCACATCATCGGCAAAAAGAGTCTCGCTGCCGGAGTCGATATCCAGGATGGCGGCCATCAGGGGTTCGTCCAGGCCCATAAAATAAAGCCAGGAGCTGTCCTGACGCCATTTATAACAGTTGTCCTTGTACTGTGCCGGCGCCTCGGCGTTTCCTACAAACAGGATAAGGCCGGTCTGCCCGGCTTCTTTCATTTTGGCCAGGAGGGTCCGGCGGCGGCGGATATATACGTCTTTTGAAAACATTTTTGGTATGGCTTTTGTTTCTTCAAAGATAAACAAATTTTTTGTAGCATGGAAACTTTTGTGGCCATCGTCGCCATCATCCTGGGCGTACTTGGAATCATCGGCTCCGTTGCTCCGGCCCTGCCCGGCCCACCCCTGGGCTGGGTGGGCCTGCTGTGCCTGTATATCTGGGGAAGCGGCACCAACGGGGCCGGAGAGCCCATGAGCACCACCTTCCTGCTGGTCTGGCTGGGAATCGTGATTGTGGTGAGCGTGCTGGACTATATTGTACCGGCCTGGTTCACCAAACTCACGGGCGGGAGCAAATACGGCAGCTGGGGGGCCATGATCGGCCTGTTCGTCGGGCTCATCCTTCCCCCCTTGGGCATGATTCTGGGCTCGCTTACAGGAGCGCTCGTCGGAGAGCTGGTATTTGCGCAGATGCCTCCGGAGAAATCCGTAAAATCGGCCTTGGGCGCCTTCCTGGGCTTTATGTTCGGAACCGGCATCAAGCTCATTTGCAGTGCCGTGATGCTGTTCTACATTATCATTTACGCATTTTAGCGCCTATTCCCACTCGATGGTGCCGGTGGGCTTGGGGGTGAGGTCGTAGAGGACGCGGTTCACGCCTGGCACTTCCGTCACAATACGCTGCGTGATGTGGTGCAGCAGGGCGTAGGGGATTTCCTCGACGGTGGCGGTCATGGCGTCGCGGGTGTTCACGGCACGGATAATCACCGGCCAATCCCAGCTGCGCTTGTCGTTCTTCACACCCGTGGACTTATAGTCCGGAACAATGGTGAAATACTGCCAAACCTTGCCTGCCAGGCCGTTTTTCTCGAATTCCTCGCGCAGGATGGCGTCACTCTCGCGAAGCGCCTCCAGGCGGTCACGGGTGATGGCGCCGGTGCAGCGCACACCTAGCCCGGGGCCCGGGAAGGGCTGACGGAACACCATGCTGTCCGGCAGGCCCAGTTCCTTGCCCACCATGCGCACCTCGTCCTTGAACAGGAGCTTGACGGGTTCCACCAATTCAAACTGCAGGTCTTCGGGAAGGCCGCCCACGTTGTGGTGGGACTTCACAGGGCCGGATTCCAGGATGTCGGGATAGATGGTTCCCTGCGCCAGGAAACTGATGCCGGAAAGTTTGCGGGCCTCTTCCTCGAACACGCGGATAAATTCTGCGCCGATGATTATGCGTTTCTGCTCAGGGTCGGCCACGCCGGCCAGTTTGTCCAGGAAACGGTCTACGGCATCCACATATACCAGGTTGGCCTTGAGCTGGTCACGAAACACGCGGACCACCTGCTCGGGCTCTCCCTTGCGCAGCAGGCCGTGGTTCACATGCACGGCAACCAGCTGCTGCCCCACTGCCTTGATGAGCAGGGCGGCCACCACCGACGAGTCTACACCGCCGGAAAGGGCCAGCAACACCTTCTTGTCCCCAATCTGAGCCTTCAGCTCCTCAACTTGTTCCTGAATGAATTTCTGCGCCAGGGCGGGCGTAGTGATGCGCTCCATATCGGCGGGGCGGACATTGTTTGTACTCATAAGTTCGTTATTTGTTATAATTCGGTGCTTTTTTGGCGATGGTCACGTCGTGCGGGTGGTTTTCCTGCACGGTGGCGGGACTAATCTTGATGAAACGGGTGCTGTGGAGAGCCGTGAGGTCGGCGGCGCCGCAGTAGCCCATGCCGGAGCGGAGACCACCTTCCAGCTGGTACAGGACATCGGCCACGGGGCCTTTGTAGGCCACGCGGGCCACCACGCCCTCGGGCACCAGCTTCTTGACGTCTTTCTGGAAGTAACGGTCGGCGCTGCCAGCCTCCATGGCGTCGATGGAACCCATGCCGCGGTAGCCTTTCATCTTTACGCCGTCCACTTCCACCACCTCGCCGGGGGCTTCGTCCGTACCGGCGAACATGCTGCCGCACATGACGCAGTGGGCGCCGGCGGCCAGGGCCTTCACCACGTCACCGGAGTAACGGAGACCGCCGTCGGCAATCACGGGAACGCTTTCTCCCGCCACGGAGGCCACGGCGGCGATGGCGGTGAGCTGGGGCACGCCCACACCGGCCACAATGCGCGTGGTGCAGATGGAGCCGGGGCCGATACCCACCTTAAGCCCATCCGCACCGGCGGCAATAAGGTCGCGGGCAGCCTCGGAGGTGGCAATGTTGCCCACTACCACGTCCAGTTCCGGGAAGGCGGCCTTGATGGCCTTCAGGGTATCCATTACGCCTTTGGAATGCCCGTGGGCAGAATCCAACACCACGGCGTCCACGCCGGCGGCCACCAGGGCCTTCACGCGGTCCAAGGCGTCGGCCGTGATGCCCACGCCGGCAGCCACGCGGGCGCCGCCGTCAGCCTTTACCCGGGCCACCTGGGCGGCCTGCGCCTCGATGCCCATGTTCTTATGGATGACGCCGATTCCTCCGGCCTGGGCCATGGCCAGCGCCATGGGGGCTTCCGTCACCGTGTCCATGGCGGCCGATGCGAAGGGGCAGCCCAGGTAGATGTGCTTGGAGAACCGACCCCTCAGGGAGACTTCCCGGGGAAGGACCTGGGAATAGGCGGGAACCAGCAGGACGTCGTCAAAAGTGATTCCGTCCGCAACAATTCTGTCTTGGAGACTCATTATTCGGATTCTTTTACGTGAATGACGGACTTGACGGGGGCGATGTCTTCCAGGCGGGAGCGGCCGGGAAGGTCGTCAATCTCTACCAGGAACACAAAATCCTTCACCTTCACCTTGTAGCTTTTTCCGTCGATGAGTACGGTCTGGGCATTGAGGCCCAGGGCAAGGCCGCGGGCCGTGCCGCCGGTAGCCAGGATGTCGTCGAAGAAGGTTATCTCGATGGTGTCTCCGGAGGGATGGGAGGCCGCCAGGTCCGACTTGCGGAAGTACACGTGGTCCGGGCCGTACTCCTTCATGATTTCCACCTGGATGAGGTCTCCCTCCCTGAAGGGAAGCTTGCCTTTCTTGCGCAGGGGAATCAGGTTCCTCACAATATTGTTCCCGTAAAGCATGCCGGCGCCGAACAGGAAACCGCGTGCCTCGGGGGCGGCCACATTGGGGGCGTCGCACAGGGCAGTGAGGTCGTCGCAGAGGTGCTGGAACAGCTCCTTGTCCTGAAGGAAGGGAATGATGTCCACAAAGTTGACTCCCTTGATGGGGAAGTCCGGATAGAATTTGACGTACTTGCTGTAATCCATAGTTATTCTACTGAATTCATGTCTATCAGGTTGTTCAGGAGGGCGTACACGGTGAGCCCGGCCACCGTCTTGATGCCGGTCTTGCGGGTAATGTTCTTGCGGTGCGTGATAACCGTGTAGATGGAAATATTGTACTGGTCGGCAATTTCCTTGTTGAGCATGCCCTTGGCCACGCTCACCAGGATTTCCTTCTCGCGGGCGCTCAGCTCCTCCCCTTCCGGGCGGGCGGCCGCCACCACCTCCTCCATGCGCACCACCATGGGTACCAGGATGTCGTCCTCGATGTGGGTGTGCTTCTGGAGGTCCTGCTCCAGCGAGTACAGGTAGAAGAGGACACCGTAGGCTTCCTGCCGGTCTCCCCGGGGCGGGAAATACATCATGATGAGGTTTTTGAGGTCGGCTAGCTTTTCCTCCACATTGGTGTGGTTTTCCTCGTATTCGCCAATCGTGAAGGCGTTGCCGTCCTCGGAATTGAGCATCTTTTCCACATAGGGAAACACCGTCTCCTCTTCGTATTGGAAATGGGCCTTGAGTTCCTCCTTGTACTCATGGAAGAAGCGCCAGAGCACGTTTTTCTGCTTTTCGTCGCAGTCTCTCACCATCTTGCACAAGGCCTCCTCCAAGGAAGGAATCACGCTGCCCATATAATAGCTGTGGGAGTTGCGGAGGTAGTCCAGGATGCCGGTAAGGTCGGCATTTTGAAGCTCTTCCCGGCTGGGCCGATACCCCTCCGTCACATACATGCGGCACAGCATGAGGAAGGTGCCGGGGTCTACACCCGCCTCCTGACAGACTTCCTCAACCGTTTTTTCTCCGAATCCCAGGTGGAGTCCCATGCGGCCGAAAACCCCGAAGAGGGCATAGTCGGCGTCCAGGAGGTCTGCCATGCGCATGGCAGCACTCATTCCTTTACGCTCGCGTGGGTTTTTCATGACTGGCAAAGTTAGTTATTTTTTCGAAAATAGCGTAACTTTGCCCTGTCCAAAACGAACCGAAACCATGCCCATTCACACAGAAAAAGTGCAGCAGCACACGCATGCGTCCCGCAAAATGAACGGCTGGCTGGCCCTGAGCCCGCTTTTCGTATTTCTGGCGGTCTACCTGGCCGGCTCCATCGTGGCCCACAATTTTTACAAGGTGCCGGTGGCCGCGGCCTTCATCATTGCATCGGCCTATTCCCTCCTCATTACGCGAAGCGTAGAGAAGACGGACGACAAGATTGCCATTTTCTCCGAGGGAGCGGGCAACCGGAATGTGCTGCTGATGATTTGGATTTTCGTGCTGGCGGGGGCTTTTGCCGCCACGGCCAAGGACATCGGGGCCATTGACGCCACGGTGAACGCCACGCTGCGGGTGCTGCCCGGAAACCTGCTGTATGCGGGGCTTTTCCTGGCAGCGTGCTTCATCTCTATGGCCATCGGCACGTCTGTGGGAACCATTGTGGCACTGGTGCCCCTCGCTTCCGGCATTGCGGCGGAGGCGGGGGTGGGCATCCCCTTCATGACGGCCATTATCGTGGGCGGGGCTTTCTTCGGAGACAATCTTTCTTTCATCTCGGACACCACCGTGGCGGCCACGGGGAGCCAGGGCTGCTCTATGCGCGACAAATTCCGCGTGAACCTGTGGATTGCGGCCCCGGCAGCCATCCTGGTCACCATCCTGTATGTGGTGCTGGGGCTCTCCATGACGGCGAGTCCTTCGGGCAACCCGGTACAGTGGATAGGGCTGCTGCCCTACCTGCTGGTGATAGGCCTGGCGCTCGCGGGGGTGAACGTGGTCACCGTGCTGGCCATCGGCATTGGCGTAAACGGCATCATCGGCTGGTGTACGGGCGCTTTTGACTTTGTGGGCTGGATGGCCTCCATCGGCGGAGGCATCGGCTCCATGGGTGAGCTCATCATCGTGTCCCTGCTGGCCGGCGGCCTGCTGGAGATCATCCGCTACAACGGCGGACTGGAGTTTATCACGGGCGGCCTCACCCGGCGCATCGCGGGCCGGCGGACAGCCGCCCTTTCCATCGCCGCCCTGGTATCCCTGGTGAACCTGTGCACCGCCAACAATACCATTGCCATCATTACGGTAGGGCCTCTTGCCAAGGACATCACCGAGCGCTTCGGCCTGGATCCGCGCAAAACGGCCTCCATCCTGGACACCTTCTCCTGCCTGGTGCAAGGCATCATTCCCTACGGGGCGCAGATGCTCATGGCCAGCGGCCTGGCGGGGGTGTCGGCCCTGGCTATCATCGGCCATCTGTACTATCCCTTCGTATTGGGGGTGGTGGCCCTCCTCTCCATCCTTCTGCGCTTTCCCAGAAAGTATTCCTGATGACAACGCCCCTGCATATCGAGGTGCCCGGAGGGGCCGATAAGGTGCTCCTGCATGCATGCTGCGCCCCGTGCTCCAGCGCCATCGTGGAGTGCCTGATGGAGCGCGGCATCCGGCCCGTGATTTTCTATTCCAATTCCAACATTTTCCCGCGGGAAGAATATGACCACCGCCTGAACGAGTGCATCCGCTATGCCCGCAAATGGGGCATCGAGATAGTGGACGACGTGTATGACCACCAGGCCTGGCGGCTCTGCGCCCGGGGCCTGGAGACGGAGCCGGAACGCGGAAAACGCTGCCTGGAATGTTTCAAGCAGCGTTTGCTTCGGGCGGCGCAATATGCCTCAGAGAATGGATTTCAAGTTTTGGCCACCACCCTGGCCAGCTCCCGCTGGAAAGACCTCTCCCAGGTGGACGAGGCGGGCCGATGGGCCTGTGAACAAGTTTCCGGCGTTACCTGGTGGGCCCAAAACTGGCGTAAGGGCGGGCTCCAGGAACGCCGGAATCAAATTATCAGAGAAGAAAACTTCTACAACCAGCTGTTCTGCGGCTGCGAGTTTTCCCGTTATTAGAAGCTGAAGAGTATGCCGGCCTTGATATAATGGCGGCCCATTTTCTGACCCTCAACCTTGGATATATTGAGCAGGGAGTGCTCGTAGCCCACATTGAACTTGATGTCTCCGACACCGATACCGACACCGCCGCCCAGAAGGATGTTGAAAGGCTTGCCGTCACCGTCTTTTCCATAGTGGTTGTAGGACTCGCCGCCGCTGCGATGGATACCGGCGATGGAGAACGCGGCCGTGGCGGTGGAACGGGCCATCACGCCATACTGGATGGTAGGACCTGCATAGGCGAAGAAATTCGCGTTATCGCCGATGGAAGTCTTGAAATTGAAGTTGAGCGGGATATTGAGAGCCACCTCGGTGTAATGGTAAGAGGCAGCGCCGGAAACCATGATGCCGCCGAAATTCCCTCCGTCGGTCAAATTCTTGCCCTGGAAGAGCATGTGAAAATACAATCCGGGGGTAAAGCCGAAGTGCTCTCCCAGATGGAAGTTATAACCGCCACCCAGGTAGAAACCGTTCATGTGGTCGGGGTCTCCGATGGCTTTTCCGTCGTTTCCTTTGGTATTCTCAATAACGTGGAGATAACCGGCGCCTACCACCACCTGGGCGTAGGTCTGACTGCCGGCAAACAGCATAGTTGCTGCAAAAAGGCTTGCAATAAGTTTTTTCATTGTATTACATTTTTTGAATTAGAGTCTGTTTTGAAATGATTGATATTTTTATTTATAGATTATTTTTGTGGAAATTTTTCTTGAAAATTTTTGGCCATAGGGGTTCCTATGGGTGAAAATTTTTGAGGAAAATTTACCAAAAAGAAACATAAAGAATTTATTGAATTATTTCAAAACAGACTCTTAATCTTCTCCGATGGTGAAGTTCACACCCACTTTGATTTGGGAACGGCCGGTGCGCTCTCCCTCGATGCGGGACACATTGAGGAGGCTGTGGTCGTAGCCCACCATGATCTGGATGTCTCCCAGCTGGACGCCCACGCCGCCGCCGGCGTACATGTTGAAGGGACGCATGTCCGCATTGCTGGACCACAGGTGGTCATACTTGTAGGTGTTGCCGGAGGTGGCATAGAAGACACGGCCTCCGCGGGGACCCACGACAAGGCCCACGGGAGTAATCACGCCCTCGCGATAGGTGGTGTGGGCCAGGGGGACGAACTGAGCCACTACGCCGCCGTAAACTACGATTTTGACATTGTCGTTAATCTCGAACTTGTAGGTAAGGTTGAGCGGTATGTTCAAGCCCAGTTCGCGGTAAATACCATTGTTGAAGGTGAAGCCACCGAAGGTCTTTTGATAGTGGACGGGGTCTTCCTTGTAGTTGACCGTCTGGAACAGGCCGTCCAGATAGAAACCGGGGGCAAAGCCCAGGCCGGCCACCAGGTTGAAATTGTAGGATGCGCCCACATAGAAACCGCCCATGTTTTCCGTAAACTTGGGGTCGTTATTGGTGTAACGGGTGATTTCCGTAGAGTTGAGGAATCCCACGCCCACATAGAGTTGGGCCTTGGCCTCGCCTGTGGCCATGAGCATAGCGGCGATGGCCAAAAGGGTTACTATAGTTTTTTTCATACAGATTAAGTTCTTAAAATACCAACTTTTGGGGATTGACCACCATGACCATACGCGCTACCTTTGCATCAGAAATTTAGCCATATAGCTTAGGTAATATCAGATCCTTTTATTGTTGTTCAAATCACCTCGCCGGGATGGCGAGGTGATTTTGGATTAAAACAGGTAACCTACACCGAAGTGGAGGTAGCCGCGGCGAATCGAGACGCCGTCTGTCCTGGACATGTTGAAGAAGCCGAAATCATAACCTACGTCCAGACGCAGAAGCTCGCTCACTTCAACACCGGCGCCAATGCCCCAGTAGAGGTTGAACACGGAACGGACCAGATCCAGACCGTTGCTCCTATTCAAGAGCTGATAGGAAGCCTGGGGGGTAGAGGCCCTGTGTGAGAAGGCAAA
>Ga0310691_10001407_pt1 | contig 36713 bp, 32 predicted proteins | sample 176DNAGHGlowgp2_FD_203887 | JGI IMG/M metagenome (GOLD analysis project Ga0310691, IMG submission 203887) | Sheep rumen microbial communities from Palmerston North, Manawatu-Wanganui, New Zealand - 1766 DNA GHGlow gp2 (v2) (version 2) | ecosystem: Host-associated > Mammals > Digestive system >... | reverse complement strand
CCAGCGGGTGATGATCCCGTCTTTTCCATTCTATTAAGCTGTCCCAAATTGTCCTTTTAAGCATTCGGCACCTCCATGTGACACCATTATACAAAACACTTCGTCATTTTTCAAAGGTTAAAACGATTTATTTTGTCATTTTTCAAAGGTACAAGCTGTTTTTCATTGTCAGAATTCTCTCAACAGATTTAAAAAAACTCCTATTTGAAGTGTAAACAATACAGGTCTTAGCAGAAAAAACGAACCAAAAGCACATTTTAACTGTCCACTCCTTGGGGAGTAGTTTAGGAGTAGTTTAAAAGCTACGCAAACCCAAAACTGCTGTTGTTGCGTTAGCCGGCGCTAACTCACCGATATTTTGGATTTACTCTACTTTAATTGTAGAGTTACCCCCGATTTTGCGGTGACTCACCGCTATATTCGATTTACTCTACTATTTTTGGTGAGTAAACACCGTTTTTGCGGTGAGTAAGATTTCCAATCATAAAATCGCCGCTTCACGTAAACCCAAAATGTCCAAAAACGGCATTCCGGGTTTACAGGCATAAGTTAAGAGCTGATGATCATATGTACCGATCACTCTTTCTCAAAGCGCATCCTTGGGGCAGTTCCTCACGCACTCCATGCAAAGGATGCATTCCGTTCCGTTCTCGCGTTTCCTCGAATTGTCCGTTATGTCCACGTCCATGGGGCATACCTTTTTGCATTTCCCGCAGGAGACGCATTTGTCCTTATCGCATTTGATCCGCAGCAGGGAGAAGTAGCTCATGGGCTTCAGGAACACCGTAATGGGGCATATGTATTTGCAGAAAGCGCGGTTATCCTTGAATGCGTAGGCAAGCGCGATGCCTGCTATGTAGTAGGCGGCGTTTCCGCCGATGAATGCCCAGAACATGATCCGTTCGATGTTGCCGACCCTGGAAAGGAACAATGCCGCAACGAACACCAGGGAGATCGCGAAAGTGATGTATCTTATCCATCCGATCTTCTTTCGGGGGGCGGCAGGGACTTTGTAGGGGAGGAGATCCAGGATCATGGCAGTCCAGCAGGCATATCCGCACCAGCCTCTGCCGAACAGCAGCGGGCCGAAGATCTTCGCAACGGCGTAATGAATGGTCGCCGCCTCAAACACCCCGGTGAACAGATAGTACCAGAATCCCTCGATCTGCATGTTCTCGTTGCAGATGAGCCCCAGATATATCAGCATGTAGAGGCCGACAAGGAGCTGCACTATGCGCCTCGCATGCTTGTATTTCCTGATGAACAGGAAAGTGCCCAGCGAAATGGCAGACCCGATATAGCTGAAATTGAACAGATAAAAGATATTGTCCTTTGTCAGCCACAATGTGACCGCAACAGCCTCAAAGACCGCAAACATAAAGACCGGCGCAAAGTATTTCCTCATCAGTCAGTGATTCCCCCGTTAGTATTGTCTTTCTATATTTGTTCATTGAATTTATTTAATTCAAAAGTATCTCTATTCGTTCTGGTGTGTTAATGCATCATAATAGCTCTTAATCCGCCTAGTCATACGATCTTCATCGTCCAAAGCAGTAAGCCATTCTTCAACGTCAGAACTCATTATTGAATTTTGACGTAGGATACGGGCAATATCACTAGCAGAAATAATAAGGATAGGATGTTGATCCTCAATCACTTCTTCATATGCTTGTTTATGGACGTAGCTTGTTGTTACCATTATTCCGAACTGGCGATATCTTATTCTTGATATAAGTCGTGACATTTCTCGTACGCCGACGGAATTATTCTTTGAATAGCATTTTGCTTCTATAGCGCAATCAATTTTTAATGGAAAATTTGCCTTGCTTCCGCTACCAATAGAATAGTATCCCAATGCATCTCGACCACCATCTCGCCAGGGTCGAGTAAGATTGAAATCCTGAAAGTGATCATCCATTTTTTCAACTATATCTTGAGCACATCTTTCAAATCCGTAAGCATTATCCTTGTAGTGATTGCGAATCATTTCAAGTGCGATCATTCCGTCATTGTCACTCTGTAACTGAGTATATTTATCGGGTACTTTAGGTAACTTCTTTGCAATTAGCGGTATTATTCCATTTCGACCTTTTGATATGAACTGTCTCCAAACTGACGGTGCATATTGTAAGTTATTATCGTGATCATAAATCAACGATTCCAGCCATCTTCTATCTATCGGTAACATTGTGTCTAGAATGGTGAAGTATGCCTCATAATTTTGAAAACGCGATTCATCCATGGTTCTCCAGAATGCCACTAAATCCTTATCTGGTGAGAGCTTAGGGTTCCCGGGAGCCGCTAAGCCTAGAAACTGAACATCCCAGCCTCTGCCGGTCTTTTTGAAGACAAAGAACGGCGGAATATCTTTGATTGAGCCATCTTTACTATTTAGACAATCATATACAAACTCCAATAATTGATTACCTTTACGAGGAGTATCTAATAGATTTCTGCCCGGATTACGATTGTCGCCATAATATCTAAAAATACCAGTTTCTTCATCCAAATAATCTGGCCATGCCAATTCAGCCATCGAAGTATAGAGTACTACATAAGCTGGAAGACCACTTCCATCCTTGCGCATTACTTTACGAAATCCACCGGAATTGCTGCACCCAGGTAAAAGTTTCGACAATACTTCAGAGCCTTTTCCACTAACAGATCCACCTTCGTAGATAGTATCTACAACCAAATCCGCATTTTGCAATTTATCAAAAGAAATATTCACATTATTATCTCCTCTCCATCATATTCCCAACTGAGTTCGAATCAAATCATATGCATAAGGCATAGCATTTATAACTGATTTATCTGATACGGCTATTACATTTTCAGGAATCAAATCACTATTCTTCTTGTTCCACATGGATGGATAAACAATAAGTTCTTTCTGAGCATTATTTACAGAAGCTATTATCTTGTTTCCAATGCAGTCAATTGAAAAATCTGTTTCAATCGTTGCAAGTTCTTTGATTCCCTGAATCAAGGTTTTCTGGATTTCAAAGGGAAGTGGGTCTAGAACTTTTTTTCTTTTTGACCAATTCAGTAATTGTACAGCTGAATGTCTGTCCAGTTTATTTTGGACACGCTGATTCCAAAAATGTTTTAAGCAATCATGACAAGCAGTATCACAATTATTCTTGCAAGAAAGAACTTTGTATGTTTCCTCAATCAAATCGTCAACTCTATTCGCTAACATTGAGCTGTATCCAGCACCACTGGAAAGACTATCAAACATATATACATCAATATGTGTCTTTTCAGGTTCAAATCTCAAACGATATCCGCTCTTTAGATCACTGAATTCCACATCCAGCAAATGCCCGGCAGCTAGTACCATAGCTTCTGATAATGTAACTGCAGCGCTTTCAATCCACATGCCTTCAAAACTATTATCAATCATCTTATTATCAAGAGTGAAGTCCATAAGAATCATATCTGTCAAGAATTGATGCCCCAAAAATGCATTAGTCATCTTTTCATGAGTGCATCTTTTCCGTATTCTTGGGTGTCTGTAAGGAGGTTTTATCTTCTTTAGTGCATTTTCATCATCACCAGGAACGGCCGCACCACACTCCTCACAGATTGTAAATCCTAAGCTTTCAGGTCCCTGATTCATTATTGTAAGTGGCTGATCCACCAATCTTCCATATCTAAGCATCGGGTATTTCTCAGATGAAACCATTTCTTCGTCTTTTATTGGTGCAGCATAACTTGGTAATTCTGCATATGACATTTCTGCCTCTGCTTGAGCTTCTTTAATACTTGTACCATCTATAGGTGCAAACCCCCAAGGCTTCAACATTTTCTTCTGTTCAATTGAGCTTTCCCTGCAAAATGGACATACAGATCCTGGATTATCAAAACCCACCCAATTACAAGAGGTATTACTGCAATAAAAAATATGCTTTAAATACTCATTACTTTCAAAGTACTTTCGTGCAGGATGCTCTTTTTCCTCTTCGTTAAACTTTGAATGAAAGTTGTATATTCCACCTGATTTATAGGTCATTTTGTTAACAACAACAAGCCTGCCAGGTGCATATTCGCTTATAGCCATATCCAATGATCTGTCAGGTTCTTGTTCAACCTTACTTCCATCACGATTCTCGATACTAAATCCAACTACGTTTCTAGGGAAAGAATAAGTAGGGAATACTCCTTCTTCCAATAAAATATCTAATAAGCTCTTTTGAATTGGATCACCATTAATATCACAATCTGAAGTATAGTAATCTTCTTTAAAAGTCATTATCTTCCTGTTAATCTTTTTCATTGCTTCTAGAAGCAATTCTTTTTGAATCTTGATACGGCTTGCAGATTTCTTTGGGATAAGAGTTTCTTTTGCAATTAATTCATCGGAAGTCTCATTGATGTACTTTTCAAAATCTTTGAAGTATCTCTCAAAGAAATCTATAGCACCAAATTCATTTGCTGCAGAATGCATTGTATCAAGATACTGTGAGACTAGAACAACATTGAGGTGACGATTGATCAATTTAGTATTGTCTACATCGATAGATGGACATCTAGGCTCTCCTGCTATGATTTTATCCGGATTATTAAAATAATGGTTATCATGAGGTCCATTATCAGTATATGTAACAATTGTAGAGATAGATGAACCGCATCGACCAGCTCGACCAGCTCTTTGCTGATAGTTTTCTCTCATAGGAGGAATGTTTCTCAGGCCAACTGCCGTAAGTGAACCAATATCTATTCCAACCTCCATCGTAGTAGTACAACTTAAAACGTCAACAGGACCCTTATTATCTATATATACATTTTGAAATCTTAATTCATATTCTTCTGTAGTTGACCACATATCAATTCGTTGATCTTTGTGAGATAATTGCGCAGTGTGTTCTTCAGTATTAATTCTGGTCATTAAGGCATCTTTCTTGCCTGAAATAGCATCCAAAATGGGTTGTCTCCAGAAACTCAAGCCTGAAAACTCTGCTTGTGTCATAGTCTTGGGATTTCCTTTTCCGCACCAGGCACATTTATCCCATAATGTAATAGGAAAAACTCTTCCACATTCCGGACATTTAAACCAATCTTTATCAGCCCCGTACCTCAAAGCTACCACTTTGGGATTAATGAAATAGTAGTCAGGCTCATTTAATCCCTTCTGAGTAAAACACATAAACTGAGTGAATAGTAAGCTTATGTTATCATCAGAAATACCACGATTTTTCAACATTTTCTTGAATCTTGTGGGGAATCCATCTTCTTTCCTTAATCCTAAACGAGGGATATTAGTAATGCTACGTCTCAATTGGAAATTTAATGATTCATCGTATGAATACGAATCTGACAATATTTCAGATACCCAAGCAATGAAAAGCTTCTTTATTTCGTTCTCACTTAGATTTATATTTTGCTCATCAACAATCTCAAGGATATCATCCAAAAAATCGTCATTAGCCATTTCAACCCAGCATAATCCTAGATCAGTAAACGACCTAAAATTACTACAAAGTATTTTGAGCAAATAACTAGAGTATAATTCTGGAACCGTTTTGAACCTTGTATCTTTCACACTTTTATAGTCAATGTTTCGTCCTCTTCTAATCTGTTTTTCTATGTATGACCTCATTTCATCCAGATGTTCATGAAGATCCTTCTCATCATTACCATAGAAAAACCTCAGTCTATGTTCTAACGCCACCTTTAAGAATGAAACGTACAGAAGATCCATTGTGCCTTCTGTATTTGATGATTCCTCCCACTCATTTAGTTTTTTAGCTGCTAGAGTTAATGCACTCCTCATTGCATCTTCATCGGCTACTGAGGTCAGCTCTTTTGCAAGTGTAGCAGCCCTTTGTCTGCTATCCGAGAATAATAGAACTTTCCTTCCAGCGTTTGGCGTTAATTCTATTTGTTTTTCATCTGTGAAAACAGGAGGTTGAACTCGCAACTGCTCTGATACCAAATGAAAGAATGGTTCATTTCCTTTAGTTGAAAAATCAGATAATGACAAATGCTGTTTCCCACACTTGGGACAAGATGAGAAAGAATTAATATGGTTACTATTCTTCGTTTTACCATTTGGCTTACTATACGCAACATGTATATAATGTGGATGATCTGCATGATTATCGTTTTCTTCAAGGCGACCGGCAAGGGAATTCAACCAGCATGTCTGGGCATTCTTATAATCAAACATCTTTCCTTTGGGGATTATATAGTAGTGTACTTCTGTAAATGACTCGCTTGATACCTGCCCCTTTTTGCTCCAAACAAATCTAGCTTGTGGCTCGCTTTCGCTTATATATCCTTTTATAAACAAAGCACCACACGTTCTATCGTTAATTAGCTCATACACCTTGCCACCACACTTGCACACTTCAGGACGATTTCCAATATAAAGCTTTCCTAACGGCAAGGAGCTGTTTTGATTTCTCTCTGAACACTGAGGATTTACGCAGGCAAATATACCACTGATACCTCTAAACATCATATGTAATCGAGAAGGGAACAGTACTTGACCATCAGCATTTTTTGCTTTCGGAGCAATAGATAGCAATACACTTATTGCTTTTTGAGCAATTGTTCTATTAACATTTGGGTAAACTTTTTTGCACAGCTCGTTAAATGATACAGCCCTACCACGACACATTTCTATAATTTGACGCATTTGGTTTATTTTGGGTAATTCACAATATAACCATTCTTGAACAGACTTTTCGGAAGAAAAATCACAATCAGATGAATTAAGATGAATCAACTCTCCAAAGACTCTTATTGCAGAAAGTTGATCCTCTGCGTGCAAACTGTCTATATCGAATTGAGCAATTACATCAGCCGGCGCATCATATACATTTTCATAATGGATACTTTCTCGCTCTCCCTGTATTATCTTGATCTCATATTTATCAGGATTGTCTATTCCGGTAAGATCACGAACAAAATCTTTAACAGCCTCGTCTTTGCCTTGAGGAATACTCGCACTTGTAAGAATGAACTGTATTTTATTGCGTGATACACCAAGTTTGTTCATAAAACGTCGTAACAATAGAGCTACTTCGCCTCCTGAAGCACCTCGATACATATGAGCCTCATCTATTACAAATAACAATCTGTTCTCTTCCGATGATTCAAGCCATTTTCTGGTATCTATCCACAAAGACTGTTCTTCCTGTCTCATCAACATATATTCGAGCATCGAATAGTTAGTTATAAGAATATCGGGAGTATTCTGTTGCATTTCAAATCGAGTTATCATTTCTGCGTCTTGTTCGCTAGTTAAATGGATACCGTTCAACAGATTCTCAACAAATTCCTCAAGATTCTGTTTTGCTGGGTATTTACCCATATGCTTAAGCTGATCAACAACATCGTTATCTCGCTCCAAAAGGCTTTCATTAAGTGTAGTTGCCAATACTTCATCATTAGACAAAGAACTCTCACCCGCATATGGGGTTCTGCCAGTATACATTCCAAACTGAGGGCGTCTGCCACACCCTGTACTCTCTTTGAATAGACTATAGAATGAATCAGAACCTATCATTTTCCTTAGTCTGCCAATTTGATCAGCAACTAAGGCATTCATTGGATATAGCATCATTACTCTTACGCCACGCTGATTCCATGATTCTTTGTCTGTTGCTGCCTCTCTGATAAGTTTACTTACTAGCGGCCACATAAAGCATTCTGTTTTACCAGAACCAGTACCAGTTGAAACAAACAACTCTTTACCACTATAAAACTCTTCCAGAGCTTCTATTTGATGTTGATATGGATTAGGAAACACCCCTAATCTCTTTTCTATCATTCCGTTAAGTATTTTTTTGACATCACCGGGTATTCTAGATGATGCTGCTATTCCGTTCTCAATTGTTAAGTAAGCAGGACTTGACTCAATATATGGTTCTTGCCACAGAACTCCTTGTTTTTCAATTTCCTCATGACAAGTTGCTCGCAACTCGTCATTCTTTCCCAAATATGCTGTCTCTATATACTCAACCAATTCATCTTTTATTGCTTTGTGAGTGTTGTATACGCTGTATTCGTCCATCTTTTATCTCTCCTTGATTTCTATTTCGATACCATTAATCATTCTTGAAATTGCAGGCCACATTTCTATTGGAATGACAAACTGCATATCATCTGTGTAATCATTCCCGATTGGCCATCCAAAAGTCTTCATTATAGTTTCTTCGTTTGAAGGAAACCTGCAAAATCTATTAATCACCACAACATTGTCATGAATGGAATAGTATAGTTTCATTGGATTGCCTGCTTGGTTTCTAAGCCAAAGCATAACCCGTCGATACTCTTTCATTGAAACCATTACATCATTGAGTCGCTGAACATACCAAGAAGTTTTTTCTCGCTTTAAAATATAAAACTCATTTATGCCATTGAAAATTTGTATTCTTGCCAGATAGAATTCAGAAACGTCATCCGGCTTTCTATCCCAAGAGTTATATAGAGATGTCTTCAATTGAGGGATAAAAAACTCATATGGTTCAATGCTGTCACAACGGGTCCAACTAGCCTTGTCATAAAATGAATTCACACTCAATGATTCAAATATGTGGTTTCTCTTGTTTATTGCATTGCTATCATTTAGTCGATCTACAATCCGAGTTATTCCGCTTGCAATTAGAATACTATTCGTTTTTCCCAAGCAACCGATTACTCTATCAACGTTATCTTCATAAGTAATGAATGACAAAGAAGATAGATGCACATGATTATCGTCATCACATGTTAATTCACCTGTTTTTATCATTAATTCTCTAAATGATGATACAAATTCTTTGTATGTGTTGTCTTGAGAATCTTTGTTAACAAACCACGTTTTGCATTCAGGAAACACTTCTAATAATGATGTAAGTATGTCTTGCCCTCTTTTTAGCATATATATTTTTGATTTAGGAAGGACAATTCCCGTCTCATTTTCGTCGAGAACAAAACAACGCATCCATTCGGCCAATGCGGAATATATCACACGACATACGAATGATTCCTTATTTTCATTCGGATAAGGAGATATGTGCATATCGCTTGACATCTTTTCTAAAAGGTTACTATTCATCTTTTTCCGCGTTACCCGTACATGCACTATCTATTATTTTTTGAATAATCTTTCCAATTTGCTTTGAGGAATCAACACTTATATACAAGGCAATTATTTTAGCCATTGTGCAGGCAAAAGAATGACTAATCTTATCATCACGTACTAGTTGTTGTACGTGAGTATCATATGAAGTGCTTATGCTCTTTTCATCTGGATAAACTACTAAATCAGTTAATGAATTGTTGGAAGCAATTAACTTTTCGTTCTTTCTATTAATTCTTAAGCAATCCTCAAGATTAAGATACAACACTTGATTGTATATCGTTTTTGATAATAGGCGGGTTATCTCTTTGCCAGATACAGCAAAAAACAGATTCTTTTCATTGCATACTTGGCATAATGCATTGATTGCAATTTCATTATATGAATCAAATAGACCCGTGATGACTACGGTTTTCGTATCACATGTCAGAACTTCATTTATAAGACCATTTACATTAACTTGGGGATCTACAACACAAATGTATTCCGGTGGTTTTTTTTCTATTAGTAACGAATACGACAAAGCAACATGGTAACAAATATCATTATCCAACAAAATACCTTTGCCAGCAGATAGTATGCTTATTACAGAACACGCAATATCATTCGGATCACTCAGTAAAATAGATAGATTATCAGCAAAATCTTCTATAAACTCTGTAACACTCTCAGCGCGATCAATTTCATCAAATGATTCTGTCTTAATTTGTTGTTTAAAGTAACCAGTATTGGTTTCTGAATATGGCATGGAAGAACATTTAGTCATAATTTCGTATAGACCAACATCTTTTAATGTATCGATCATATTATTTCTTAGGTCTTCTATACATTTGCTAGTAGCTGCTGCGATTTTTATGCTGTTTTCTTCTTCTTTTTTTGCTTTTATTTTGAGCTCTTCCAAGTTTTTCTTGTTCTTTTTAATCTCTTCAACAATCTGTTTCTTTTCCAATTTGATTTTTTCAATCTCTTTAAGGGTAGCGTCCTTTTCTTCTTCCAATGATTCAAGCTCATTAGCCATTCTGCTTTTGAGTTCAGTCTGCTTCTCCAACCAATCGGATTCAATGCTTTTAGTCGCTCTTTCAAACAGTGAAGGATCCTTAGCGATTATTTGTCCAAGAGCAATATCTACCTCTGGTTCACTAGACAGATAGTCCTTAACAATATTCGAACTTTCCTCAAGCTGAAGTTTAACTTCTTCAATACTAAATGGTGTGTTTTTGAAAAACGACGCGAGATCTTCTTCGCTATTCTCAGCATTTTCTAACAGAGTAAAAAATTCATCTGTTGTCTTTTTAAGCAAGTTTTTATTTTCGCGTTCTTTTTTGCAATACCATTTCAAGTATGCCTTTATATAGGCTTTGCTAGACCTTGGTACGAAGTATTCAATTGCAGACGGCAATACAGAAGACTTATAGAAATACCTGTAAGTGATTTCGTTATCAAAAGACATCTGCTTGCACATATTAATATCACTAACGTAATCTCCTTTTTTGATTTCTATAACAGGGAACTTATGTGTAGTATGTAATACATCCTCAACTTTTTGAGCTATTTTGTAGAGATTTCCGGTTTTGTCAAAATCTCTCTTACTACATTTTATTGCTCTAAGTGATCCAGTGCCTTTTCCAATTATAAGAAGAAAATCGTCTTCCAAATAGGCATGAAGATGTATTCCTCTTTGTAAAATGTTCAAGGCTTCATTATCAGATCTACACTCTAGCAACTCTGAATTGAATACTATTTCTATAGCGGAATTATCATAAGGATATGAGTACTGCTTTTTGGGATCATTCTCTGATGGAGTCCATTTACGCATATATACTTTGTGTAGATCAAAGTGTTCCGCTGGATTAGCCCCAATTAATACTGGCTGAAACACCTTGTAATCCCAATTGTATTTATCTGTATAAGTAGCCTGTGTAAACATATTCGAATCAGGATCATAATCAGCAATTCTACAAAGCATAACTCTATCGTTTACTTTGCGCCCTAAACATAAGGAATAATTATACGCATTCTCTCTCATATAAAGCCCTCCAAGTATGTAATTAATGGCCTTGAGATTGCTTTTTCGGCCAATATCCTTTTTGCTATATCATTTTCACAAGGTGCTGATTCAAGTAGCTCTCTGATGGCATAAGGTAACATAGATTTAGTAGCATATTTGTGTTTATCATATAATGATTCAAGTTCAACATACCATTCACATTTGTCCGTTTTATGATTTGATTGGAATGATATTATTCCGACAAGAACAGAAGAAAAGTATAAATACAATTTGTCACCTTGTGCTATTCTATCCAGATGGATTTCTGTCTTATTATCATAGAAATCTATTAGCCTATTTCTTATATGAATTATGTTGCATTTCTCTGAAAAGAGTAATGATATAGTGTTTATATCTGTGGAGAAAACAGATCCATATATATTGATTTCTTCGTTTAATACTATGCTTTTCCCCAGGTTAGCTACATTACTATTCCTCGAGCCTTTGGCAAGAAATAGACCGTTCGATACATATTTTAAATCTATGTTAATCAACATCTGTGAATCTATCATTGGTATCGCAATTAGATTGTTTTTATCAACCAATAATTGATTTTCTGTTCTCTCGTTTCCTCGATAACAAAAAACTTTAGGAGAACTATTCCCACTTTCAACTCGAGCAAATACTGAATTAACACTATAATCAGTTTTATATCCTTCTCCGGATTTAATTAACGGAGGCCAAACAGGTATTGCAATTGGAGTTTGCTCAAGCAGATGCAATTTAAAGAATGATAAGAATATGCTTGATATACTCAGGAATTCTTTTTCGTTTATGTTTTCAGAAATACAGATTCTATATACTTGGTAATTCAGTGTGTCTAGCAATAAGCGTCCTTCATATTCTATGCTTACTCCAGATATATTAGAAATCAACTTCTTGTTTGTGGTTACCCAGTAATAATCTGTTCCTGTTGTTATTGAATCACCTGTATGCAATTTCCTTCCATGATCGGAGACCGCAGTGAATACCGCACCATAATAAGATAATCCTTCGGAATAGGATCCCCAATGTGTTTCCAATTCTTTGACCAATTTACTATCGCCTTGAAGAGATATTTGAATTGATTCTCTGATACACTTAGAGTCTTTAATTGGAATCCATGTGCTGTTCTCAGAAGAAAAGCGTTCGCTGGTAACATTAAATCTGTTAGTATTTCCAATCTTCAATACTACAGACGTTTTGTCTAATTGCTCTAACGTCTTTTGATTTAGGACACGAAAACTGATATACAAAGAAAAACCACTTTCGGTATCTCTTGAAATATATAAGGGTAATCCAATTCTCTCATATATAGATTCTGTGGAAACACCATCCACTCTACGATCGCAATCATCATGCTCGTCATTTCTTTTGAAATGAGAAAAGTGATTTGAATATTTTCCTCGCGTTAAGAATACACGTTCACCACATGCTGGGCAAATAAAGCGATCGGCAGGAAATCTCAACAGATGATTGTAATCTTCTGCATTCGACTCTTTTTCTTTTCCTCGTTCGTAAAAGTCAATTGCCGTCTTCATTTGCTTACCCTTTTATATGCTATTTTTCTTCACCTTCAAATCCTGGATAAGAACTAAAACCCAGCAAATATACTGCAGTAGCTAAAGCTTTTTCTCGGGATTCAGTGTTTATTCTATCTGCTTCTATAAGCAATTCATCATAAACTATATCCACTGGAACTAAGTTTTTATCTTCCGAATTAACTACTTTATCAATGACACTAGGGAGAACAAGACACATTTTGTAGAAAGCATATTTATCACCTGTTACTAATTCATAGAACTGGTCAATGCTTACACGCCTTATTAACTTATGTCCAACTTTCTTGCCATCTACCGTTGTTTCCCAACGAGTGTTTTGTGAATGTTTTGAAATAACCTCAACAAGAAAACAAGCGCAATCGTCATCATCTAGCAATTGGGACTGCATTTTAATGAATGTCTTACTTGCAGCTGCGGAATTCATAGTGTTATGTTTATTCTTCATCTCTACATATACCCTATGGACTACAGTGCCATCTGGCATAATAATCCCATTAGGGTTTGAGTAAATTACATCCCATCCGCCTTCATTACCGTTAGCTGGAACACTACAGTTTTCAAAATACTTGAACATATACTGATGGAAATATCCGATATCGTTGTTATTCGACTTATCTCTTTGCCGAAAAATCTCATTGCTAATGGTCTCTTCCCATGTAGCGCGGTACACGGTTTTATCAAATATGAGTTTGACAGGATCAACGATGTTCTTATTAAATTTCTTCAAGTCAAAAGAATCCAGTTTGTCACCATATTTCTGGATTGTTGAACGAACATGCTCTGTAAAATCGACTTCACTAATAAAGGATAACGGCCAACTCATTTGTGTTCCAAAGCCTCTCTTATTTTTATGCCAACATCATATGCAAGATTAACTGGCACTGCGTTTCCAACTTGTTTATACTGCGACCCAACACTACCTTCAAATATCCAGTCATCAGGAAATGTTTGGCAACGAGCATTTTCTCGGACAGTGAAGGGTCTTGCCTCAATCGGATGACAACGGTCTGTTTGCTTTTGGCTAGGAGAAGTTAAAACAGTTAATGAAGGTTCATCTAGACTTAAACGTCTCAAAATCCCTGTTCTACCACCGCCCATTTCCCAGCAACTCTTCATATATTCTTTTGCAATTACTGGATCTATGTCTCTCCAATATCCACCTGGGGGAACTAACTCAAAGATCTTTGCTTTATAGTCTGAATATAGCGTACCCTCACTTGGCGGACAATCCAAAAGAATATCACGAAGGACAGGTTTGTAATCATGTGGTTCAGGAAACTCAAACTTGATCTTACTTAATAGATCCCTTCTAATACCAATTGTTATTAGACGTTCCCTTTTTTGAGGAACACCATAATCCCATGCATTCAACACCTGCTTTTGTATGTCATAGCCTGCTTGCTCAAATATCTCTGTCATTACACGATATGTTTTACCATGGTCATGGGTAAGCAATCCACGAACATTTTCAAACAAAAACATTTTGGGCTGAAGCTTTTCTAAAAATGTAGCATAGTGGTAGAAAAGGGTTCCTCTGGCATCTTCAAGACCAAGTTTTTTCCCCGCATACGAAAACGCCTGGCATGGAGCTCCTCCAGAAAGGAGATCCAAATCTCCTTTCTTTATTGAAAAGAAGTCCTCAAGATCTAACTTTGAAATCCGGGCAACATCACCTTCAATCACATTCCAGTATGGTCTATTATACCTTAGTGTTGCACAAGCATCTGCGTCAAATTCGTTTAGAGCAATTGTATGAAAGCCTGCTCGTTCAATTCCAAGAGCAAGACCACCGGCACCAGCAAACAATTCTATCGTAGTAAGCATTTATCAACTCCATATATTTCAGTTCCGTTGTCATAATTCTACGAAACTGAATAATCTCATTATTCATATTGTACATGTACTTAACTGCCATTATTGGGACAGATATCTATTCCGAATGAATACATGTACATTAATTATAATATATTAAGTGTAAAGTTTCCTTGAAAAATGAAAAAAACTGTCTGGAGGACAGACTTTTTACCTAACTTCTTCCTTATGTATGCTTTATACATTACTATACATGCTCCACATGCGCCCCAAATACGCCATATCAAGTCTAACCAACGCCAATAACTGTGAATAACACATTTATGAAGTGCTTATTTGCCAAGTAATGTCATTGCTAGATCATAACTGTTTATCTATGCTCATACCGTTCTCCATTTATTCCCGGCTTACAATTGGATTTCTTTTGTTATCCATTTCTAGCTTTGATCAGCTTTTATACAAGATAAGAAGGGTTTTGTAGAACATGAACTTGAATACGATTTACCATCAAGTTCTAGTTCTGGTCATAGTTGTCCCAATAATGGAGTAATCGTTTTGATATCATTTGAAAATATATGATAATTGGAGGGAAGATATGTCGGATAACTCTAAAGGAACTACAAAACAACACTTTGTTCCAAGTTTTTATCTCAAAAACTTTGCCCATGATGGTTTTCTTTGTGTTTATGATAGATATGATAAACGATTCTTTGATTCGACCCCCGATAAGATGTGCAAACAAAGACTTCTTTACGAAACTAAATGGGAATCAGCAGATCCTAAATTAGGAAAGTATGTGTTGTACAACCAAATAGAGAAACTCTTTTCTGCAAATGAAACAAAATGGTCGGTTATTATTAGCAAGATTATTAAGCGTTTCGAAACTAACTGTCACAAGATGCCTTCAGGTTTGGTTTGCTCAAAGGCAGAAAAAGAAGGTATTGCTGAATTCATAGCTTGTACTTTTTTGAGACATCCAACCCAAATGAAGAGCACAATGGCGTATTATGCCGATTTGATAACAGGTGATTCTCAGTTGGATCAAATTCGTGTAATCGGTGATTTATTCAATATGTGGGGTTGGGGATCGCCGAAGTCATTTCTAGAGCATTCGGTTAAAACTATGTCTTTTGATCCCAAGATTGAAGGTAGCCCAATAAATGTTCTTAAAGCTAATATCCAACAAATGAATATGTTCTTTATCTGTAACAACGATGGGAGTTTTATGACATCTTCATTTCCAGTGCTTGGTATGGAAGATTCATACCAACAAGTTTTTTTACCGCTTTCTCCTAGAATAATTATCTGTTGTTCAGATTCGCCGGATACACGAGATAAAAGGAATCGTTTTAATCAAGCTACAGAGGAATCCGTAGATATTTTAAACGCTATGTATTTAGCTCAGTCTATAGATACTTGTCGCTACCTGATTGCACATGATAAGACAACCATTAGTAGAGCGATAAAGACTTGAACACGTTCTTTGCTTACTAGTAATGCTATAATTCTACTTGTAAGAAATGATTTGGGGACAAGATAGGAGGACCAATAAGGAATTCTACGAAGCAGTGAATACCAGAAGAAGTGTGAGGGATTTTACGGATGAAGCGATCCCCGAAGAGGTGCTGATGAGGATAATGGAGACCGCGAAATATTTAAAAACTTTAGTCAGAAGAACTGAATCACCTATGATCCCGACAATGAAATCTGTACCAATGATGTCGCTTGCAATGGTGTACAATACAAATATCTGCATAGCATGATCATAACCAGGGGAGGGAACTATGGAGTTTAGATCTATTCTCATAAAGGATACGACCAGAGAAGAACGTGAAGCGATCGTTAGGAACTCCATGGACTGCGGAGGCGGATGCGAGAACTGTTCGTCCTGCTGGCTTGGTGGCGGTTCGCCTTGGGATATCTATCAGGATTATATAGAAGGAAAGCGTGAGATCCGGGAGATCAACGCCGAATACATGGACAACTACCGTCAGGGCAGGAATATCGTGTGAGGTGACGCTTTGATAGATGCACCGCTGATCGGATCGTCCTCAGAAGAGGAGCGCAGGACATTCATTAAGAACAAGTACCCATGCATTGCGGATTGCGATATGTGTGGTCTTTGCAGGGTCTTTCGGGGTAAAGATCCTGAGAATGCTTACCATGATTACATCAAGGGCATACGTACGTTTGCCGATGTATCGGATGACTATAAACATTGACTGCATATGGATGATTTATAACATTGCGGGGATATTATTCCGCTATTAATGATGCCATACCTTGCAGACATGGTATAATTGCTCCGTATGAGTGAGAATGCCAGCAAAAAAAAGCATCGTAACCCGTTAGCGTTTCTGAGGAAGGCTATACATGTAACTTGCGGTAAGGCAAGGTGGTTGTTGCTTGCATTCGTGATCGTGTTTGCGGTGAATAATTTTCTCGCCACGTTTTATGTCACCGCACGGTATTACAATAGATACATGCTTGAGACTCTTGAGACGCCGGAAGAGATCCCGCTTGATAAAGTGGAACAGTTCGCAGTAGGCGATAATGGTACGGCGATACTTCTAAGTGGGCTGGGTTACAGCGAGGACCGTCTGTGTGCCATTTTTGATATTGATACTCAGAAGTACAGCTATGCAGCCTCATCGGACCTCATAACCAATGCGGCGCTCAACCAGATCGATCACATCAGCAACTATGCCGTGACTGATGACAATGTGATCTATGCGGTCATGTATGATACTTCTGACAGTACTTTCATTAAGGAAGAGAGCATTGTAAAGGTGTCCTGTGATTATGAGTATCTGGGTGAAGCCTGCAGGATCGGATATGATGACAGTTCGAGCACATCCAGGATCAGCAAGCTTCATTATCATGATGGTAAGATCACTTTCGCGGTCGTGGATCTGAGCGGTGTAACGCTTTATTCCATCGATACTGATACATCAGGCGTCACGGTCAGCGATAAGTATCCTAATGACCCCAACGGTACATATACATCATCTGTCATTCCCATAGACGGCAGTTTTCTGTTCCTAAGGAGCGACGGACGCGTATACAGAACAGGATTCGGGGAGCCGCTTGAAGAAGTGATCTACACTTATGATATTGCTTCAGAAGGGAAGAGTGTGAACCCCTGCTTCTCCCAGGCAGTCCTTCTTGACGGAACACTTTATGTATTTGATCAGAATGAACCTTCCAAGGTGTTTGCCCTTGAAGACGGATCTCTTAAAGAGGTCATTAAGATCAGCGGAGATTCCGTCATCAAGTTCATAGATTCGTATGTAGATGAGACGGGGGCAAGGGTGCTTGCCGTCTGCTGTAATAATGCCATTCAGGTCTATAAGGACGGGACGCTTACCGACAAGAACATAGTGATCTTGCCGGAACGGCACTGGCCGATGGTAGTGAACACCATCTTAAGCTACCTGACGTGGATCCTTATCCTGGGCCTTCTGATCAACCTCATCATCAGGAAGAAGACATTGTTGTTCAAGCAGATCGCCATTACCATCCCGGTCCTCGTGATCCTTATAACGGTGATAGCGTTGAATCTCTATTCTTACTTTATCAACCGGAATAATGAGAGCATCGGGAGAGAGGTCTCGATCATTGCTGAATTGGGTTGTGAAGAACTTGAGGATTATGATTTCGCAGGGCTCCTTGAAGTAAATGAGAAGACGGGTGATGCATATAGAAGGCTTAATACGGTGCTTCTGGGTCTAAGTGAGGAACGTCTGTCGAGACTTAGAGGCGAGTATTACTTCTCAGTCATCTATCACAGGACTGATGGCAGAGATGTGGTATTAGGAAGGAGCGACAGGATCGTTCAGCCCATGTATAACGTTACCGATCTGGATTATATCAATGAGGGTAATATCACGGATGATGTCTATCTGGTAGATAACATAGATGATTTCTTCGGGGAGGAAGGCCCGCGTTCGAGCAGCATAAATGCCGTTAAGAGGATCAGGGACAAGGCCGGAAGCGGAAACTTCTACTTCGTCGCTACTACCGAGAACAAGGGATTCTGGCTCATAAGAAGGGACTTCATCGTGAATGAGTTCTTATACGGCTCGCTCATCTTCGTCATCATGACCTTCATCATTACCATGAGCACCATAGCGATCACAAGGTCCATCAAGAAAGCAAGGAAAACAGTCGAGAAGATCTCGGAAGGCGATCTCACAGCGCGGGTAAAATACAGGTCCAGGGACGAGCTTGGCGATATCTGCAACAAGGTCAACGAGATGGGTCAGAGTCTTGAGACATTGTTCAACGAGAAGGATAAGGCGGAGAAATTCTACTACAAGTTCGTTCCGCAGAAGTTCAAGGAATACCTGGGGAAAGAGAATATATCTGACTTAGCGCTCGGAGATGCGAGCACCCGCGACCTTACGGTCCTGTTCTGCGACATCCGTTCATTCTCGATCAATTCAGAGATCATGACTGCCAAGGAGAACTTCGCCTTTGTTAATACCGTATACGGTAAGGCGGGACCGATAATAAGAGAGAACAACGGTTTTATCGACAAGTATATCGGGGATGCGATAATGGCTCTCTTTGAGAACGCAGATGACGCCATGAAGGCAGGGTGCGAACTGTACAGGGCCATCGTGCTCGACCCGAAGACTGCAGAAGAACTTAGTGTAAGCAGCATTAACATAGGGATCGGACTGCATTCAGGCATGGCGATGGTGGGCATCGTCGGTGAGAGCGAGCGTCTGTCCGGAACCGTCATCTCAGATACGGTCAACCTGAGTTCGCGCCTTGAGTCGCTTACCAAACAGTATAAGACCGCCATGCTGATATCCAAGGATACGCTGGACCGCATGGCGGATCCTGAGTCGGTCAACCTCCGCTATCTCGGCATGGTGCAGGTAGCAGGAGTAAATGAGGTTAAGTCCGTTTACGAGGTGCTTGACTGCCTGCCTGATGAGGAGAGAATGAAGCGTTCTGCAAACGCTGATGACTTCCGTGAGGCGATAAGGCTGTTCCATTTAGGACAGAGGGATGACGCGCGCAGAAAGCTCCAGGAGATCGCAGATGAAGGCAGGGGAGACCATGTCACTGACATGTATCTTAGCTACATCAATGAACTCTCTGACGAAGATAAGGCTAATGTCTTCAGATTTGTACGGAAGTGACCGGTGCTGTGGGACAGGTCGATCTCCTCACTTCACAGGTATCCCATGCTTGGGCAGTCTCTTGGGAAACGGGCCTTCGACAGTGCAGGGAATGCCTACTTTCTCAAGTTCTTCCTTGAAGAGATCAATGTACTTGTCTGTCTTTATGACCTGCATGAAGGCAACGAAGATCTTATCTGCCATGGCGGTGATCTCTACAGTGAAATGGCCTTCGATGACAAATACGAACCACTCGACGTAATCCGCCAGTTCTCCCCAATCCATCAGGCCCGTGTAGTTGGCGATGAAGCTTCCGTGCTGTGCATCCTTGCCGGTTGAGAGGCTGTGTTTTGCCATGTATTTCCTTTTGGCTTTGAGACCATGTACCTTGTCGATCTCTTCATACTGTTCGAAAAGCTTTCTTACCTGGGCATGGCTGACAGTCGGGTCTGTCTGAAGGATGATCTGCCCTCTGGTCATTGTTCCCAGTTTCTCCAGATCGCCGTTTAGGCTGTCTCTGTCATAATCCACATGCACGTGACTCAGGAAGTCACAATGAGTGTTGGGAAGTCCGACGCTTTCGCGCAGGTTGTGCGCCGCCTCGCCAACGATAAGCCTGTCCTTGGCGGGGAAGACCTTATCCAGGGTCCTTGCAAACAGGATGAAGAACAGTGATAAAACGCTGGAATCATTGCCCTTTGCAACTTTCAGAAGGTCCTTCTGATCGACGGACACCACAAAGTAGTTCGGATCTCTTTTTATGGGGACAAATACTCCCTTGATGTAATCCGCTATCAGGACCGGAGCTTTTTGTATCTTCCTCTTGCTGATCGGCTCTTCGTCCGTCAGCATGTCAATGGAAGGTTCGTCGGTCTCTCCGGGAAGAAGACCGCTGTCCACCTTCCTGATCTCCTGTGCATCGGGCTCCACACCGTACTTTAATCTGACATACTCGTATATGTTCGTCATGACCCACGGCTGAAAGCCTCTGCCGCCGCACATGGTATGGCTTATGTTGAAGAAGATATCCTTTCCCGAGCAATCCACATAGAGCAGATGATCATTTATGCTGCTGACTCCAAGCTGTGGCATGTTATCGGCTGTGGGCATCACGACGATCTTCCTGTCGTTGGGGACGAGGACATAACCGCCGTTCTCATCAACGGTCACTTTGACGGCAAAGTAAGGGTAACGCCTGATGGCCGAGTTGACCGCCTTATCCAGCACGTCGATATCGACTTCGTCCTTCATCCTGACATGGATGCGGACGGTGTGCGCAAAGTATTTCTCGCTCTGATAGAGTCGGTATGTGTCAACGCTGTATTTCATGGTTTGTCCTCCTTGTCTTATCGGAGCAGTGCCATTATCATTATTACCACAAATCCCGAAACGAATGCAAGTGCGCCGTAATCGTTATCCCTGCCGGATGCCAGCTGCGGGATCTCCTCCACGGTGGTGTAGATCAGGGCGCCTCCTGCCGATGCCATGATGTACGGAAGGATGGCAGGGAAGAGCGTGGTGATGACCACCACGATGATCCCCAGGAGAGGAATGGGCACACCTGATACGATCCCCATAAAGAAAGCTTTGCCCGTCCCGGTTCCCTTGACCTTCAGCGGCAGTGATACGTTGAGCGCTTCAGGGATGTTCTGGATGGCCAGAGCGATAGCCAGGACGATGGCCAGGGAGGTGGATATCCACTGCGTCTTCATGAAGTGAGCGGCGTAGACGGCACCAAGGGCGATACCCTCGGGTATGTGGTGGATGATCTCCTTGAGCATGACCTTTACGTCAGAAGCGAGAGCGATCCTGGGACCTTCTGTGATGTCAGAATATACGTGGGTGTGGGGAACAGTCTTATCAAGCAGCAGCTGGAACAATACACCGATACAGAAGCATATGGCGACGGGTATTATGCCCTTTGTGCCATTATCTGTGAGACCCTCCATGGCGGGCTCTATCATTCCCCATACGGCGATGGAGAACATGATGCCCGAGCATATGCCGAACAGGACAGAGCGGAGCCTGGACGATATATTGCCCTTGCGTGCGTAGATCACGGCAGATCCTGTCAACGTACCTGCCAGAGGGATCAGCATTCCGAATAATACCTCTGAATCCCCAAGAGTGTTGGAACTGTCCAGATGAGTGATGAGGGCCCTGAACCCTATAAAGATCAGGATGGTCCCGCCCATTATCTCGGACCCGGCTCTGTAGCGGCTTCCGAAGATATTACCGATCTTGACGCCTGCCATGGATATGACGCAGGTGATAACGCCGATCACGGCTACTGCCAGAAGGACATTCGTCAATCTGCCCGCATCAAGGACATTGACGGGTACGGCGACGAAAGTGATGCCTACTGCCAGGGCGTCGATGCTTGTAGCCACCGCCATCAGGAACATGGTCCTGATATCGAATCCGGGCTTAACCTCCTCTTCGGAAGACAAGGCTTCCTTGATCATGTTGCCGCCGATCAGGGACAGGAGGACAAATGCCACCCAGGGAGCGACGATGTTGATGTATCTCTCGAACCGTGAACCTATCAGATAGCCGATCAGCGGCATCAGTCCCTGAAAGGATCCGAACCATATCCCGCAGAGCAGGAATTCCTTCTTTGTTACCTTGGGTGAGGCGAGGCCCTTGCAGATGGATACGGCGAAAGCATCCATGGCAAGCCCGACGGCTAACAGAAGCAATTCGAACAGTCCCATCAGCGGCGGGCCCCCTTCATATCTTTGTGTTTATATTTTCAGGGGTGATTATACCACAGTATCGTTGAAGCCTCATTATCTGACGGGCACGGCTTACTTACGGCGTTTTTTCAAGGTCGTCCAGGACGGTGCATATTTTACTGACCGGAAAGGTCTCGGACATATCCAAAACTATTTCGAATTCTCGTTGTTTAAGAAAATGAACTCCTTGTTTGCACCAACTCCTCTCAATTCTGGCGATCCATTCTATAAAGTGCTCTATGTAATGGAAATACATAGAATGGTTTATAGAGTATTCTATGTAGCGCTCTATGTAATGATTTTACATAGAGTGGATTATAGAATGAGCTTGTCCCGCGACCTGGATTGAAGGTGTCCCCGGTGTCATCAGGCGTTGTCAGTCTCAATTAGTGTATCTGGAAAGGATTGTCATTCAGACAAGCACTCAGACTAACAGCCTCTAGTCTGAACGCTAGTCTGAATAGTCAGACAAGTGCTCAGACTAACAGCATCTAGTCTGAATGTTAGACTGAATAGTCAGACAAGCACTCAGACTAATAGCCTCTAGTCTGAACGCTAGTCTGAATGATCACCTATTGTCACATGATCTGCCCGATCCACAGGATTTCGGTCTTTACTGCACTAACGCAAAGGTGTCCCGGGTGTCATATTTGGGTTGATCTATGTATTCCGGACGATCCATTCTATAAATTGCTCTATGTAATGCAAATACATAGAGTGGTTGATAGAGTATTCTATGTAGCGCTCTATGTAATGATTTTACATAGAGTGGATTATAGAATGAGCTGATCCCATGACCTGAATTGAAGGTGTCTCGGGTGTCATCCCGCTCCTCACAAATCCCCACAGCTCCTCACAGATCCATTCTGAATGTCCAGTTTCCGATTGTTTTCGCATTGCATTCAAGCGTTTCTTCAGCTACGAGCTTGAAGCCGTTGCCGGTATAGAAGGCCACATTTTCCGCGGCGTTTGTGGTAACGGTGATCAGATTTCCGCCATTGGATCTTACCATGGGAATAAGGAAATCCCGAATCGCGCCCGATCCGATGCCGAGCTTCTGTTTCTTCGGATCGACTGCCAGGAAATACAGATGCCAGCGGGGCTCGGGGATGCTCTGTACGACGACCTCCGTCTTGTCTGACATCTCCATGAACCTGAGGGTGTCCCTGATCCCGATCCGCGCGATGATGCCTGCCATTCCGCTCACGGCATAATCCCAGAAACCGACCGGCTTGTCTGACGGCTTCTCGACGATCACGACCGATGCAACCTCGCCGTCCGCAAAACCGATGTAGCAGTCATCCTTGCGGATGGTAGCCCTGAATATACCCTTCATCAGACGCTCATAGAAACTGCGCAGTTCCGTCTCTGTCTTGAACCGCCCTTCGAAAACGCCCCAGAAAAGGGGATAGCCGATAAAAGCCTCCGTGAAGACCTTCAGCACCTCGTCCTCATACGATCTGTCATAACGCTTATACTCAATCATACGTGTATTATAACATGAGCAAGTTTTGGTATAATCATCTTATAGAAAAGGAGGTGCAGCATGGATAAAGCTTTTGAAGAGAATAACAGAAAACTCGGTTTCGGAATGATGCGTCTTCCAGAGCTGGCGACTGCCGGCAAGTTTGGAAATATAGATATAGAGCTTACGAAGAAGATGGTGGATTACTTCATATCTGAGGGATTCACCTATTTCGATACGGCCTGGATGTATTGCGGGTTTAAGAGTGAGGACGCCGCAGGTGAAGCGCTCGTAAGCAGGCATAACCGGAATGAGTTCACCTTGGCGACCAAGCTCCACTCGGGATTCTTTAACAGTGAGGAGGAGATGGAGAAGGTCTTCAGCACTCAGCTTGCCAAGACAAGGGTGGATTACTTTGACTACTACCTCCTCCATGACCTCGGGGAAGACCACTACAAGAAGTATCAGAAGTTCGGCTGCTTTGAGTGGCTGGCTGACAAGAAGAAAGCCGGATATGTCAGGCACATGGGCTTCTCATATCACGACAGGGCGGACCTTCTCGACCGGATCCTCACCGAGCATCCAGAGGTCGAATTCGTTCAGCTCCAGCTCAACTACCTTGACTGGGACAGCGAGGTGATCCAGTCGAGGAAATGCTACGAAGTGTGCGCGGAACACGGCAAGCCCGTCATCGTCATGGAACCCGTCAAGGGCGGTACTCTCGCCAACGTGGTGCCTGAGGTGACAAAGCTCTTCAAGGATCATGCGCCCGACATGTCGGTCGCGTCCTGGGCCATCAGGTTTGCGGCAAGTCAGCCGAACGTCAAGATGGTCCTCTCCGGCATGGGAAATATGGACATGTTGATCGATAATACGGGGTATATGAAGGATTTTACTCCGCTGAGCAGTGAGGAGATGGAGATAATAAAAAAGGCGACCGGTGTGATCAACTCGAGCATAGCCATTCCCTGCACGGGATGCGCATACTGCGTGGACGGGTGCCCCAAGAACATCCCGATCCCCAAGTATTTCTCCGTGTACAATACCGAAATGCAGGAGATAGCGGGCAAGCCCTTCACCCCTCAGGGTGAGTATTATGACAGGCTTACTCAGGTGTATGGCAAGCCGGGCGACTGCATCGGCTGCGGCAAGTGCGAGAAGATCTGTCCCCAGCATCTGCCAATCAGAGAGAACCTTAAGCTGGTGGCTTCGCAGTTCGGAGGGTGAGGTGTCCCGGGTGGCATCCGGCGCTGCCAGTCGCAATAAGTGTACCGGGAAAGGATTGTTATTCAGACAAGTCCTCAGACTAACCGTCTCCAGTCTGAACATTAGTCTGAATATTCAGACAAGTCCTCAGACTAACCGCCTCTAGTCTGAACATTAGTCTGAATAGTCAGACAAGCACTCAGACTAACCGTCTCCAGTCTGAACGTTAGTCTGAATAGTCAGACAAGCACTCAGACTAACCGTCTCCAGTCTGAACGTTAGTCTGAATAGTCAGACAAGCACTCAGACTAACAGCCTCTAGTCTGAACGTTAGTCTGAATAGTCAGACAAGCACTCAGACTAACAGTCTCCAGTCTGAACGTTAGTCTGAATAGTCAGACAAGCACTCAGACTAACAGCCTCTAGTCTGAATGTTAGTCTGAACATTAGTCTGAACGCTCACCTTCACCTATTGCATATGATCTATCCACTCCATCCACACCCCGGCAGCTCCAAAGCACCCCCCATTATTATAGTCCCATTCCAACACACCGACCCAATAAATACTGCACAAAAACAAAAGTCAAAGATAGTCAAAAATTGTTAGCACTCACCCCTTGCGAGTGCTAACCGGAGGACTATAATGTAGCCAGAACAAAGGAACGAAGATCAGAAGAGAAGATGATCAGACCTCCGCTTCTTGCTCGGATAACAACAGTCAAAGGAGATGATCAGTATGTTGATGTCCGGTTTATTTGGAGAAGATTTGTTTGATGAGTTTTGGGGTTTCCCGTCAAGAGAGCTTGCCAACGTTGACAGGCAGTTGTACGGAAAGCACTCACGGGATCTCATGAAGACCGATGTCCACGAGAATGAGACAGATTATGAGATGGATATGGATCTTCCGGGATTCAAGAAGGATCAGATCAAGATCGATCTGGAGAATGGCTACCTTACCATCCGCGCTTCCAAGGAGCATGACAATGAGAAGAAGAAGCATGGCAAGGTCATCCGTCAGGAGAGGTACGCCGGTGCGATGCAGAGGAGCTTCTATGTCGGGGAAGGCGTGAAGACCGAAGACGTGAAGGCGAAGTTCGAAGATGGCGTGCTGAGACTTTGCATTCCTAAGACGGAACTTAAGGCGCTTCCTTCCAATACTACGATCGCCATTGAATGATAATAAAGACTCCGGTCCAAACATCCGGAGTTTTTTTATTCCTCTGTCTTAAACCGCATCATGTTGCGGTTGTAACCGGTAGTCACAAGGTATGCTTTCTCCTCGTGGGCTGACATGAGGCCGCCGAGGATGAAGCCGCTTAGGCCCTTGATGTGGGCGTCGGGATCGGTGAGGTCAAAGAGCTCGCCGGAATCCCTTTCGATGATGAGGACGGAGTCTTTCTCGAAGAAGAGTGAGAATTCGATCAGCACGGGCTTTTTGGACTTGCGGTTTCGCTCGAGGATGGTCAGTCCGATCTCTTCGGCGAATAAGGATGCGTGCGTCGCTTCTTTCTTCGGGTAACCGTGCGAGAGCAGGCTGGAGCCGATCTTTTCCGAGAGCTCTGATGCTGACTGCTGCGTGAGGACGTCGTCCATCACGACTATGTCGGAGTCGATGTCTTTCAGGAGGAACGGGAAATTGTCCTTCCCGAACTTGAGATAGACAAACAGCAGGGCAGACGCGAGCGTTATGACAGGCGCTATCACGAAGCCCGCCCACATTCCGTTGATGCCGAACAGCGCCGAGCCTAACATGGGAAGCAGCATGTATAATAGTCCGTTCTGCAGACAGGATATGCATACCGACATGCCGATGCGGTCGATCAGCATGTAATACGAGGTCGTGAGTGAGACTGCGCTGACGAACATGAATCCGAGAGAGACGATCCTAAGGGCCGCGATCGACGGTGCGAGCGCCGCGCCTTCAGTTATGCCGAACAGGCCGCAGAACTGTCTGGCAAATACCCAGATCAGCACTGTCGCTATGACGCCTTCGATCAGGGCGGCTCTTATGGCAGTCTTCATGACGCGCTTGATCAGTCTGTGGTTTTTCTCGCCGTAGTACGTACCTATCAGCGGCTGCATCGCCATGCCGACGCCGTCAAGGACAACGCCGAATTCGATTAGGCTTACAACGACCGCAAGGGTGATAAGGCCGGGATCGCCGTAGTTCCTTGCGACAAAACCGATCATGACGTAATCCATGAGCGCCCAGCAGAGATATACGGATGAATCCACGATGCTGTAGCGCGATGTCAGGAAGAAATCCTTTATGGAGAAATGCCATGTAAAATGGAGCGTGTTGCATTTGCGGAAGTAGTGCCAGCAGCACGCAAGGATGCCCAGTCCGTTGCCGATGACAGATCCCAGGATGATGCCCATCATGCCCATGTATTTCGTAAGTATGATCGAGAACAGTATGTTTCCGCCGATCTGGAAGACATAGCAGATGTTGTTACAGAGCTCGTCGCCGTCACTATACACCATCTGTTCAAGATAGAATATCAGTATGGTAAGGAAAGCATTGACGGGGCAGAGGCGGTAATACTCCAGGGCATTGCCGAGAATGTCGCCCTTGATGTCATTGATCTCGAAATAAAGATCCCTTATGAAGAATATCGTGACCGCGGAGATCAATCCTATCGAAATGCTGATGATCAGGCCCTGCCCGTAGATCTCATCAGCCCGCTTCTTCTTCATGGCACCCACCGCTCTTGTGAAGACGATCCCGACGCCTGTCGAGACGAGGTCTCCGAAGAAAGTGACGATACCCGTAACGGGCGTTATCGCATTGATCGCTGCGACACCTGATGCGCCTATGTAGTAACCGGCAATGATGCTGTCGCACAGAAGCATGATATACATGACTGCCTTGGTAAACGTGCCTGACAGGAACATTGAACCAAATTTCTTCTCACAAAAACCGCTTCGCGTCATCCCATCTTTTTCCCTCTGTAAACTGCATTATCCTTGATCACAAGGATCCTGTCACCAACGCCGGCCACCTGATAATCTTCCTCATCGGCATGTACGGGGCAGAGTGTATCATCCATCCCGTCAACCGCGATAACAAGCCAGCGGTAAGTCCGTCTGGATCTGCCTTGTATAGAACCTGCCGACACCTTATCCTTCTTTACCAGTATCCCAGAAGCGACAAGACCACTCGTCTTGCTCTGAATAAGCTTGATGATACCGGGGATCATGAGAAGGCCCCCGAATCCGGCCAGCAGTATTCCGCCTGTCTGACCACAAAAGACCACCACAACTCCCGCTGCGATCAGGACCCCTCCGACGATATACAGGATGATCGCCTCTTTATTGATCTTCCCGGTGAGAGAAGACAGAGTACTTCGCTCAGCACCATCAGAAGGCCGCCTGAAGTTGAGCTGTTCCGGCCGGATCACTTGGTAAGTCCTGTATTCGTCACTAAGTCCTTCAAATACATCAAATAACATACTGATATTATATCACAATCTATTTCGCATATTGACACGGTGTCAGAATGTGATTATAATCCATATTGACACGATGTCAGAATAAAATACAGGAGATCAGATATGCCTAAGGGATCACCGGAGAGAACCGCAGCAAGGAGAGAAGAGATCATAAATGCCTGCGAGGAACTGTACAGGACAATGAGCTTTAAGGACATCACCCTTAAGGAGATCGGGAATGTGACTTCTTTCTCGAGGCCGACTATCTATAACTACTTCAGGACAAAAGAGGAGATCTTCCTGGCGCTTTTCGAGAGGGAGTATGTCAGGTGGAATGAAGAACTTCTGTCTATCCTCGAGGATAACAAAAAGCTTTCCAGGAAGCAGGTCGCAGCGAAGATCGCAGCATCCATTGCGAACAGGGAGCAGCTGTTAAGATTGCTTGCCATGAACAATTACGACATGGAAGCAAACAGCAGGCAGGAGATGCTGACGTCCTTCAAGGTGGCTTACGGGCAGTCGATCAGGACCGTAGGCATGATACTTGCAAAGTTCTGTCCGGAGAAGGATGCTGGGGAGATAGAAGACATCATCTATGTGTTCTTCCCGTTCATGTTCGGAATATATCCTTACACTTCCGTAACTGACAAGCAGAGGGAAGCAATGAGTGATGCGGATGTGGATTTTAAGTATCAGACAGTATTTGAGATAACGGAGAAATGCCTGCTGAAGCTCTTATGAAGTGCGGAAGGCAGAACGGAATAATAACAGGAGGATAATGATATGGCAGAGAGAATAGTACAGACAGCAGGAAGAGAACAGCTCGGAGAGTTTGCTCCGATGTTCGCGCATCTTAATGATGATGTGCTTTTCGGGGAAGTATGGAATGATGAAACGATCGATGTTAAGACGAGGTGCATCATAACGGTAGTCTCGCTGATGGCATCAGGCATCACGGATCAATCCCTTATGTATCACCTTCAGAATGCGAAAGCTCACGGGGTCACCAAAGAAGAAATCGCAGCGATCATAACACACGCCACCATGTACACGGGATGGCCTAAGGGATGGGCTGTATTCCGTATGGCAAAAGAAGTATGGAATTGAAGAACAGGAGACATAAGATAGTGAAGAAGATAATATCAGTATTGTTAACGGCTATGCTGGGATTCGGACTTGCTGCATGCAGCAGCGGAACGGCTCAGACATCAATCTCAACGGAAGGCTCATCCGCGGCAGAGAGCAATAAGGAGAACGGCGGAGTCCTAGTTGTTTATTTCTCGCAAACGGGAAACACCAAGGGCGTAGCTGAGAAGATCGCATCAATAACAGGCGCTGACATATATGAGATCAAGGCTGCACAGGATTACACGGATGCTGATCTTGACTATAACGATTCCGGCAGCCGTGCGACCAGGGAGCAGAACGACCCTTCCGCAAGGCCTGAGATCGGAAGCAGTAAGGTCCCGCTTGAAGGATATAAGACGATCTACATCGGTTATCCGATATGGTGGGGAGAAGAGCCGCGCATCATGGATACATTTGTCGAGAGTTACAGTTTCGACGGCATTACCATGATCCCGTTCTGTACGTCAGGAAGCAGCGGGATAGGCAGCAGCGGAAAGCATCTGGCTGATAACGCGGGAAGCGGCAACTGGCTGGACGGACAGCGGTTCGGTGCCGGGGCATCTGAGGATGATGTCAGATCCTGGATAGAAGGACTGCAGTGATTACATGATCATTAGCCGGGGTGATATAATAATGTCATCCCGGTTCTTTATTCCGGATGAGAAGGAGAATGGTCGTGCCTAAGACACAGAAGAAATACCTGATCGCACTCGAAGAGACGCGCAGCATCATAGCGCTGATCTCGGGTACGATCGTTTTTGTCTTTACCCTTGGCGCCGTGTTCTATATGCTCGATACCACACCGGATGATGAGGAGAACGCTCTACATTATTTTACGGTCCTGTCTAACCTGCTCGCTGCAACGGGTGCTGCGTTCATGATCCCGTATGCGGTGGAGGGCATCCGCAAGAAGAGGTTCGTACTGCCACGCTGGGTAGTCCTCTTCCAGTATTCAGGCGCGACGTGCGTTGCCGTAACCATGTTCTCTTCGCTCGTGCTGATCCTGCCGACGCAGGGGATGAAGAGCATGGCAGGTCCGAACTTCTGGCTTCATATCGTAACGCCTGCATGCACGGTGATCCTTTTCCTGTGCGTGGAGACGGGGATAACGATAAAACTCAAGGAACTCATATTCCCCCTGATCCCTTACTGCGCCTACAGTGCCGTCTATACGGTCATGGTCGTTGTAATAGGAAAGGACAGGGGCGGATGGTCTGACTTTTACATGACGCAGGCATTCTGGCCTGCATGGATCTCATTCCTGCTGATGATGGGCATCGGGTTTACCGTGGCTGCCATTATGAGGATCATACACAATAAACACGCGAAGATGAGCTGGAAGCGCATCTCAGGGATGTGGAGCAGTGATCTGGAACCTTCTGAGCTCCTCGTCGAAGCTTTCGGGCTGGGACGTTATATCGGGGCGCACTGTTCCAGGGAGGAACTGACGGTGCCGCTGGACATCTTTTACACAATGTCGGAGAAGTATGATGTCCCGGTGGACAAACTGACGAGAGCGTATGTGAAAGGCGCACTGGATTCAATAGAGGAGAGGGAATGAAGACCGTAAGAGTCGCAGCGGCAATAATACGTGACGGGAACAGGATCTTCGCTACACAGCGGGGATACGGTGACTATAAGGACGGTTGGGAATTTCCCGGTGGGAAGATCGAGGAAGGCGAGTCACCGCAAAACGCGCTCATCAGGGAGATCAGGGAGGAACTTGATGCAGACATAACAGTCGGAGATCTTCTTACGACCGTTGAGTACGACTATCCTGATTTCCACCTGTCCATGGATTGCTTCTGGGCAGAACTCGTGCCCGGTTCAGGTATGAGGCTTATGGAACACGAGGCCGCAAAGTGGCTTACGGCAGACGAGATCGATACCGTTGACTGGCTGCCTGCAGATGTTGAAGTTGCAAAGTGCATCAGGCTCAAAGCGGAAATGCTACAGCCTGGGCGTACAGATCCTGAAGGATCCTGATAAACTGACCCACGCTCTTCCTGTTGTCCGTCTTGTGCGTACACAGTACGAGGTGGAAGCACTCCTCGCAATCGAAAGGTATCCAGGACAAAAGCCCGCTGTGGTCATTGAGAAAGCCCGGTGCCAGACAGATCCCGCGTCCTGATGCGACATTTATATAAGTGCTGTCATGATCAGGACTGTTGAAATAATCTATCTTCCCGGATGATATAAGTCTCTGCTGCACCTGCCTCAGGGCCTGGGGCGATCCGCCTCCCACCATGAGCGTCCTGCCGTAAAGATCTTCCTCCGTTATCAGTTCCTTCTGTGCAAGAGGATCGTTCCTGTCAGCGATGAGATAGATCCTGGAATCGAAGAGCTTATGCACATTGATCCCGGGGATGTGCCTGGTCTGCTCTTCAAGAGCGAAGAATATGTCTGCCTTCCCCTTGAGGAAAGTCTCTATCCCGTTCTCATATTGGAATACAGGTGTTATCTGAACTCCCGGGAGTTCCTTCTCACACAGCCTGATCGCTTCAGGCAGGAAATACACCGCCTGCCTTACCATGAGACAGATGCTGATATTGTCCGTGTATCTGGAACTATAGTTCTGTCCGGATTCTATCGCGCGCTTCAGCTCCTCGCGCATCCCGGTAAGATATGCCGTAAACTGCTCTCCCGCAGGCGTAAGCGAGGCGCCTTTGCCGCTCCTCTCAAAAATGGCAAATCCCACCTCTTCCTCAAGGAGCCTGATCTGGTAGGAAAATGTCGGCTGGCTTACAAAACAGTTCTCAGCAGCCCTGCTGAAGTTCAGTGTGTGCGCAAGTTCTATGCAGTAGTCGATCTGTTTTGTGTTCATGAGGTGCACCTGCCGTTATTTAAATTTTTAATCAATTATACAGTATTTCTATTGGACTTGCCAATGATAACAGGCGATAATGTGATCATAAGAACAAAACAGATCACAAAGAACGGAGGATACTGATATGGCACGTACACTGATAGCTTTTTTCTCAAGAGCTGATGAGAACTATTTCGGAGGCGCGATGAGATATGTGAAGGTAGGTAATACGGAGATCGCAGCAGGACTTGCGAAGGAACTGATCGATGCGGATCTATTTAAGATCGAGATGAGGGATCCTTATTCGCCCGTATATCTGACATGTATAGATGAAGCGAAGAAGGACCTGAGGGATAACGCCCGTCCGGAGCTTAATTCATACCTTGACAGCATTGACGGGTACGACACCATCGTGCTGGGCTATCCCAACTACTGGGGAACTGTACCGATGGCGGTCGCAACTTTCCTTGAGAGATATGATTTCTCCGGCAAGACGATCCTTCCTTTCTGTACGAACGAGGGGAGCGGAATGGGTTCTTCCGAGCGTGATATCAGGAAGTATGCAAAAGGTGCTGAAGTCAGAAAGGGACTTGCTATCACAGGTTCGAGAGCGGCAGATTCAAAAGATGCAATTATGAAGTGGCTTACTGCCAACAAAATGATGTAATGGAGGAATATGCAATGGAATATGTAACACTTAATAACAAACTGGAGTGCCCCGTAGTAGGTATCGGTACATACATGCTCGCTCCCGCAGATGCAGAGAACAGCGTGAGGGAAGCTCTTAAGATGGGTTATTCGCTCGTGGATACGGCTAATGCCTATGTCAACGAGAGAGCCGTCGGAAGAGGAATGAGAGACAGCGGGACCGCACGTGAGAACGTCTTCCTGTCCACAAAACTCTGGCCTAGTGAATATGAGAACCCCAATACTGTCGATGAGACTTTGGCAAGGCGAAGAGTATCGGGATCTCGAATTTCGAAGGGAAATACATTGATGAACTTCAGACAAAGTGGGAGATCGTCCCCCAGTTCATCCAGGTAGAGGCTCATCCTTACTTCACACAGAAGGAGCTGCGCAAGATCCTTGATAAGTATGATATCAGGCTCATGAGCTGGTATCCTTTGGGACACGGAGACAAGTCACTTATCAATGAGCCTTTGTTCGCCGCGCTTGGAGAGAAGTATGGCAAGAGTTCTGCACAGATAATACTGCGCTGGCATACGCAGATGGGATTTGTCGTTATCCCCGGAAGCAGGAATACCGCTCACATCAGGGACAATCTGAATATCCTGGACTTCACGCTTACGGACGAAGAGATGGATGAGATCTCAGGGCTCGATAAGGATCAGAGGTACTATCACAGGACGGACGAACAGCTTGACCAGTTTGCCATGTGGCATCCGCAGTTTGAGAAATGATAGCTCACTGCTCCTGATAGTTATCACCGAAATAGGTCTTCTCAACGTGATAGCGGGCTCCGGTCTTGTTATCGTGCTCCCAGGGAGCTGACCATACGGAAACTATTACGTTGATATTGTCATGGGGCTTGTTGAACACTTTCCTCTCAGAGTCGAACGAGTCCAGCGCCCCGATGACCGTATCAAGTATCTTTTTGTTATCTTCTGCAGAAAGCTCACGGTCAGTATTGATGCGGAAGGCAGGTCCGGTCGACGGACTGTCTTTCCCGTAGTTCACAAATTCAAGACCGTACTCTTCGGCAATGCCTTCGAGCTTGGGGCTCTTGATGAACTCGTCGATGTAGCAGTTTGCAAAATCGGATTCTCCCAGGTAATATCCGCTCTTGACTTCGGTGGCAGTGTATACGAATCCGAATTCCAGATCCCTCATCTCATGTACGGTCACTTCTGAACCATCATAGCGTTCTTTTGTGTGAGAACTGACTTCCTCACACGGGCCATACCAGTAATTGCAGTATTCTTCGGCACTCGCGTAAACATCGGAATGATCCCTGTTGCCCCCGAAGGACTTGCCCCCGCCCCCCGAAAGGAGCGAGCATCCGCTCATTATGACAGAACCCATGAGCGCGCAGGTGATAAGTACCGTTCCTGATCTTGAGTGTAACATTGTTACATTATACCTCTTTGTTATTGGATCCGTAGTAGAGCTGCTTCTCCGCATACATGTTTGCATCTGATTCCCTTAGGAGCTCGTCGATGGACTTCCTGCCGTCAGGGGAGAAGCTGTATCCCACAGAGCAGCTGTATCTTGTGGCATTGACATGCTCATGGATTCGCCCGGTAAGAGCGATGACATCATCTTCCGTGGCCTTGCGGCATACGATAACGAACTCGTCACCGCCGACCCTGTAGACCATCTGATTGCGTTTGGCGGCACGGCGAAAGCAATTGGCGATCGTAGAGATCGCTGTATCTCCTGCCGTATGGCCTTCCGAATCATTGATTATCTTAAGTCCGTTCATGTCGATCGATACGAGCGCCGTTATCTCTTCAGGTTCGTTTGCGATGTCGGAGTAATATGCCTGGCGGTTGAGTAGACCCGTGAGAGGATCTTTCTTGGTGACACGCAGGATAAGGAAGACATAATAAACGAACACCGAGATGGCAAGCGTGGTGCAGAACAGCTGTGCGTAATCCTTGCCGATGATGAACGGCATGATGATGCCGGTCAGGAACGCAAAGCAGAAATATACGATTGGGATTATCTCGGCCGATTGTCTTGAACTGTTGCGGATCATGAGCAAGACCAACAGTGCGCAGTATATCCCGACCATTATGTAGGGCAGAAGTCCGAGCGGACCGCGCTGCATCGCACCTGAGTCGTCGATGCGGAATACTATGCCGGTAGGGATCGATATGAAGTCGATCACAGTCAGCAGCATTGCCGGAATGAACACATACCACTTCTGGGGCATTACGATCGTATATATGACCTGTGCGACGATGAGAGGAGTGGCGCTGTATCTTACAGCGATAAGGAGGCTTCGAACTGAACTGATGTCAGGCTGGCCGGTAAGATGGAACTCCACATATACAAGGATGGACAGGAGCAGCATCTCGGCGATCAGCGCATACATACGGAAGATGACTTTCTTCTCAAGAAAGACTGTCGATATGAGCGATACTGCAAATCCCAGAAGAACGAGGAGCAATGCCCAATTCTGAATGATATACTCGGTAACAGCCATAATCCACCTCAAGACGCGGTCATCAGTTGTTTGCCACAGGGCATGCCTTATATTCGTTCATTATAACATCCCGGACAACGGTTGGGAAAGCCGTTCAGAGAAGATCGGAGAGTTTTTTCGAATAGAAGAAGTCGTGGACCATATGGTCGAATTCCTTCCACATGGGGAGGGTCTTGCACTTCCTTCTGCGGTCACACTTATAGTTCTTGTCTGCCAGGCAAGCGACGGAGGATAACGTACCCTCCATGAGTTCCAATATCTCACCGACCATGTACTTGTCAGGCTGCTTTGCGAGCATGTAGCCGCCGCCTTTGCCGCTCGCGCCCGTGATCATTCCGCCGGCAACGAGATCCCTTACGATTATCTCCAGGTATTTCTTGGAGATGTCCTGGCGCTGCGCAATGTCCTTAAGCGGTATATAGGTACCGGTATTATTCTGGGCAAGGTCGATCATGACCCTGAGTGCATATCTTCCTCTGGTGGAGATCATGGGGAATACCTCCCGTTTTTTTATCAACATTATACTCCAAAAGACAAATTCCTGAAAACCTATTGACATAGTAGGTAAATAGCAATATAATCTCACGCAGATCAACAAAAACGTAAGCAAAGGACGGTTTACCATGAGAAAGATGTGTTGTTGTCGAATGTATGACTTCCGGGCGATGGACAGGTTCTCCCCCGGCGTTTGCCGATGTTGACAATGCGCACTCAGGAACAGGACCCATGACGCCCGGAGCAGAAGAGGATGCTTCGGGATTTTTTATCTTTAAAATGCAAAGGAGAATAATATGAGCTACAGATTAGATTCATTACTGATACACGGAGGAATAGACGGAGATGAGACTACAGGTGCAGTCAATGTTCCCATATACCAGACATCAACATATAAGCAGGACGGACTTGGCCAGGACCGCGGCTGGGAGTATTCCAGGACCGGCAACCCGACAAGAGCAGCAGTCGAGAAGCTGATCGCGGATCTTGAAGAAGGGCAGCACGGACTTGCTTTCACATCAGGTCTTGCGGCGATCGATACGGTACTCTCACTCTTCAAGTCGGGTGATAAGCTGATCGTATCAGACAATATCTACGGAGGGACATTCAGGATACTTGATAATGTCTTTAAGAACTTCAACATTACCTATAAGATCGTGGATACTTCAGATCT
>Ga0310691_10001406_pt1 | contig 36714 bp, 30 predicted proteins | sample 176DNAGHGlowgp2_FD_203887 | JGI IMG/M metagenome (GOLD analysis project Ga0310691, IMG submission 203887) | Sheep rumen microbial communities from Palmerston North, Manawatu-Wanganui, New Zealand - 1766 DNA GHGlow gp2 (v2) (version 2) | ecosystem: Host-associated > Mammals > Digestive system >... | reverse complement strand
CCAAGTTTTGCGGTTTTCTTTTCTTTTGTTAACTTTGCGGCGTTTTTTCAACATTCGAAAACGATAGGGATGTTGGGTTATAAATAAAAAGGTATTATGCGAAAGTTAATGATCATATTTGCCTCGGTGGTGGGCTTTTTCCTTGTCGGAACCATCATCTTCATGGTGTTCCACTACGGGGTATATGGACAATATGGTATAGGCGATTGGCTGCAGGTGCTCATCCACAGCGTGCCACAGGATCTCACAGTGGCAGGATATGTAGTGGCTGTCCCCCTGATTGTGAAACTGTTTCACCTATGGCTGCCGGGCAACTGGTATCGTCATCTGATGTATTGGGTGCTGGGTATCCTGTTCTTCGTCGTCCTTTTCTTGTGGCTCACCGACCTGGTGCTGTTTGGTTATTGGGGATTCCGACTCGATGCTACACCACTTATCTATCTGCTCGACAATCCTGCCGAGGCATTGGCTTCAGCTCCCTGGTGGATGTACGTTTTGGGCATCGGAGGTATCCTCCTGATACTTTATGTCGTCGAATGGTTGCTGCATAAACTGATGCCGTCGCCTCAGCGCAGTCATAGCCACTTGTGGCGTGAGGCATGTTCCAATCGTCCCGAACCGCTTCGAAGACGAATCATTCACACGCTGCAGGGTTTGCTGTTTGCGGGAATCGTTTTCCTCTGCATCCGTGGAGGAGTGAGCGAAAGCACGATGAATGTGGGCAGGGCCTATTTCTCGACCGAGATGAACCTTAACCAGGCGGCTGTCAATCCTGTCTTTTCGTTCCTCTATTCTCTGAGTAAGCAGAAGAATTACGACGAGATGTATCGCTTCATGACTGATGAGGAGTGTGATGAGGCCCTTGCCGAGCTTAACCGGTTTACGGTGAACACTTCCGATTCGCTGAGAAGCACCCGACGTACATTATTGAAGACCAATCGTCCGAACATCCTGCTCATCATTCTCGAAGGATTCAGCGGAAAGGCCTGCACAGCCTTGTATCCTGATGCTGATCCGCGTGTGATGCCCGAATTGACACGACTCTACAAGGAGGGATTGGGCTGGACGCGTTTCTACTGCACCTCGTGGCGCACCGACCGTGGCGTAGCTTCGATATTGGCCAGTTATCCTGCTCAACCTACCACGACGGTGATGAAGGACCAGTCGAAGTGCAATCATCTGCAGTATCTGCCCCAACGACTGAAGGAAGAGGGATATCATCCTCAGTTCTATTATGGTGGTGATGCCAATTTCACCAACATGTTGGGCTTCCTGCGTGCAGGAGGCATCGAAGAAGTGGTCAGCATGAACAACTTCTCAAGAGCAGAGCGTATGCAGCAATGGGGCGCGCCCGATGAAGTGGTTTATAATAGGATATTGGAGGATGTTCGGAAAGGTGCGAAGGGTTCTGAAGGTTCGAAAGGTTCGAAGGGTTCTGAAGGTTCGAAAGGTTCTGAAGGAGAAGAGGAACCATTCTTCAAGGTCGTGCTTACTTTGTCGAGCCATGAACCATTCGACGTGCCATCATTCAATCGACTCGAGCATCCGTTTGCCAATTCGTTTGCGTATGCAGATTCCTGCTTGGGCAGATTTATCGACCAGTTGAAGGCCAATCCTCAGGTTTGGAACGACCTGCTCGTAGTCGTCCTGCCTGACCATTGCAGTTATTATCCCGAAAATATGGAGTTCCAGGAGCCCGACCGATATCATATCCCGATGGTATGGATGGGTGGAGCCCTGCATTTGCCATTGGACGCCGAAGGTGTGGAGATTCATGAAATAGATGCATTGGGCGACCAGACAGATTTGTCGGCCACCTTGCTCGGACAATTAGGCATTCATCATGAGGATTTCAACTTCAGCAAGGACTTGCTCGATCCTGCAACGCCTCGCTATGCATTCTACGATTACCCCGATGGTTTCGGCCTCCTTGCCGATGTGTGTGACACTACGGGCGTAAAGGCCATCTGCTATACACAGGACAACCGTCAGGTGGATGTGCCGCTAAAGTGGAGCTACGATCCGGAACATCAGGCACAGCGCTGGGGCAAGGCATTCCTCCAGCGATTGTTTGACGATTTGGATAAAAGATAAGATTCTAAGGGATTCTTGGGGATATTAAGGGATTCTAAGGGAATTTTAGGGACATATGTTTTTCTTGACGTATAGTCTTGAAAGTCGAAGGTGACGTCCCTTAATATCCCTTAGAATCCCTTAATATCTTTAAAATCCCTAACAGATTTTTAGGTAAAGCTCATGCAGCTGCTCGGTGAGTGTGCGCGGGTCGAAGTGGCAGCGGGCATACTCCTCGGCTACTTCGGCCAGACGTTGTGCCATGCTGCTGTCGTCGAGCAGTTCGGTGAGATATTTGTGGATGGATTCGATATCGGCGGGGTCGCAGAGCAGGGCACCTGGTCCTGCTGCTTCGGGGAGAGAACTAACGTTACTGGTCAGAATAGGACAGCCTTGGAGCGCTGCTTCGACCACGGGCAGTCCGAAACCTTCATAATGGGAAGGATAGGCCATCAGGAGTGCTTTGGAATAGAGGGCTTGCAACACCTTGTTGTCGCTGACACCGGTTTCGATGCGGACATATTGCTCGAGATGATGCTTTGCGATGTAATTCAATACGTCGCGCTTATACTCATGGCCGTTGCCGACAACGAGAAGCGGGGGACGCTGCTCAGCAGGAATAAGTTCGAGGGACCGGACGAGTCCCAGCAGGTTTTTGCGACTGTTGATACTACCCACGTTGAGGATGAAGTCTTTGGGGAGGGCTGCCGAAAGCATTCCCGACGAAACCGCATCGGCAATGAGCCGGTCGGCTTCGTCGCTGGAGAGTGGTTTGTAGAATAGTTCCTGGACGGGCTGATAGATGACCGAAATCTTGACTTCGGGAATGTCGTAGAAGCGCATCACATCCTTCTTGGTGCTTTCGGAGATGGCAAGCACATGGTTGGCGATGTGGCAACTGCGACCATATTTGTAGTCGTAGAGTTGGCGATCGATCCAATGGTACATCTGCGGGTAGGTGCGCCATGCCGTGTCGTGCAGGGTGACGATGGAACGCACGCCACTCTTCAGAATGTCGGCAGGAAGTTCGTTGGAGAGGCCATGGAAGAGTTCACAGCCGTCGCGTGCTGCCTTTCGTCCCAGTCGAAAGGTGCGCGAGAAGGTCTTCTCGTCGTAGAGGAGATAGTCGTCGTCGGGATAGAGCGCTTGCAATCCCTTGATGATGGCACGGCTGTAATTGCCGATGCCTGTGTGATTGTGGTAATAGCGTTTGGCGTCGAAACCGATTTTCATATTATTTGATCTTATCAAAGCCCTCGCCGAACACGCCCTGGCAGAACGTCTGGCTGACCATGGCATTGGGGTCGATGGCCTTGACGAGGTTGAAAACGTACTGACTCTCGTATTTGCGGCAAAGCACCATCACCACCTCAACGTCAGACTTCGAATACCAACCTTCGCCATGCAGGATAGTCACGCCGCGATGCAGACTGTTGTTCATGGCGTCGGCAATTTTTTCATAACGCTTGGAGATGATGAGGAACTGAACGGTCTGGTGGGTGCCCCTGACGACATAGTCGATCATAAACGAAGCGACGAGTGTGAAGCAGACACCATAGACGATGAGTTCGGCGGAGTGGAAGAGAAAGTATGAACTGGAGATGATGCAGATGTCGGTGAGTTGGAGAGCACGACCGAGTGACATGCGCGAGAACTTGCTGATAAGTGCCACGACGATGTCGGTGCCGCCTGTCGATCCGTTGTGTACAAAGGCCAATCCGAGTCCGGCGCCGCCCAACAGTCCGGCAATCAAGACGTGCATGAACTTGTCTTCGCCTGCGGTAATGACGGGATGAGCCTCAAAGATGGGTTGCATCACGCCAATGGTGAGCGACAGCAATGTTACTCCTACGATGGTGCGGATGGTGAACTCCATGCTGATGAAGCGGAAGGCAATGGCCAGCAAAAGGACATTGATGACCCACAACATGATGGCAGGGTTCCACCCCAACGAGTAGTAGAAAAGGGTCGAGATACCGGTGACGCCACCCATCACGATTTTTTCAGGCAATAGAAAGGCACAATAGCCCACGCTGTAAAGACAGATGCCGACGAAGATGAAGACATAGTCCTTGGCCATCTGCTTCAACTGGCGTTGCTGGATGATTTTAGTGAATCTTTTCATAGTTATTAATGTACTGTGACCATGGTGGCACCGAAGCCATATTGCTGGAACGATGCATCCTGGTAATCGCATTTGGGATAATGCAGCTTGAGTTCGTCGATGATGGCCTTGCGCAGCACGCCTTCACCCTTGCCGTGGATGAAGACAATCTTCTGCCCCTTGGCGTGCTTGTAGGAATCCATGGTTTGACGGAAGATGTGGAGCTGATGACGCAGCATATCGGCATTGTTCATGCCGGCTGTGCTATCGACAAGTTGGTTGATGTGCAGATCGACCTCGATGATGCCGTTGCGCAACACCTCGTAGGGATTGGTCTTGATGGCCTGATGAACTCCGCCCTTGCCCTGCTTCTGCTGCTCGGAGCTCTGGTATTGTGCCTTGAGCAGTTGCAGTTTGAGATTGTTCATCTCGGTTTCCAACTCGTGAATCCTGGCCTTGAGTTGGCCATTCTCCTCCTTGAGTTTGTCAACTTCGGTCATCGCTTCGCGCGCGGCCTTCTGGGCACGTGTCAACGGGGCCTGATGCACGGGGGCATGGCCTGCTTGACGATCATCATCCTCCTGGCTGACAACGACACACTGCGACGCCATGGTTGGAATCTCAAATCCGTCTTCGTCTTCCACCATCACAAGGCCATTGCTGTTGAAGCCTTTTACGATGCCTCCTCCTTGGGCATCGAGGAACCTGACTCTATCTCCGATTTTCATTTTCGTTTGTATTTGGGCACAAAGATAGGGGTTTTTGCACAATTTGCCAAATAAATTTGGGAAATAATTATTTTCGCTCTATCTTTGCAGTCGAAAATTCAGTTGAACGTTACACATTTTATATTATAATGATTAATCCACGTAATCTAGAGATCAAAAATTACGATTATAACCTCCCCGAAGAGCGTATTGCCAAATATCCATTGGAGCAGCGCGACCAGAGCAAACTGCTGGTGTGGAAGGGCGAGATCGAGGAACATCACTTTTGCGACCTGCCCTCGCAGATACCTGCCGGTTCGATGATTGTGTTCAACAATACGAAGGTGATTCAGGCACGTCTGCACTTCCGCAAGCCTACGGGAGGTATTGTCGAGGTGTTTTGCCTCGAACCGGAATCGCCGAAGGACTATCAGCAGAACTTTGCCAGCGAAACGGAATGTACCTGGACATGCCTTGTGGGCAATAGCAAGAAGTGGAAGGACGGTCCCCTTTCGTTGAGTGTCACTATGCCCGATGGCCAATCGGTCACCTTGTATTGCGAACGTGCAGGAAGTCTTGGGCCGAGTCAGTTGATTCATTTCTATTGGAAACAGCCCGAAGGCGGAACGGCAGTCAGTTTCGCACAACTGCTCGATGCGATGGGTGAACTACCCATTCCACCCTACCTCAATCGTGCAACCGAAGAAAAGGACAAGGAGACCTATCAGACGGTCTATTCCCGCATCAAGGGCAGCGTGGCAGCTCCGACGGCTGGCCTTCACTATACGCAGGAGGTGCTCGAAGCGCTTCAGCAGAAAGACATTCGTCTGGAATACCTGACACTCCATGTGGGAGCAGGAACCTTCAAGCCCGTCAAGAGCGAGACGATAGAGGGGCATGACATGCACACCGAATTCATCTCGGTGCCCCGTTCGGTTATTGAGGATATCTATGCTTTTGAAATCCATCGTCCGGAAGGGGCGCGGTTTGTAGCCACTGGGACGACCAGTGTCCGCACGTTGGAGAGCCTGTATTATATCGGCGAGAAACTTTCTGGGATGAAGGACTTCGAAAACGTCCATCCAGAGGACCTCGTGGTCCATCAGTGGGAGCCTTACGACGAAGTGCACTCCATGAGTCTGGAGACCGCTCTGAAAACAATTATCGATTACCTTCAGCAGACGGGACAGGACAATCTGGTAACTGCTACTCAGATACTGATTGCACCGGGATTCCAGTTCCGGCTTGTCGAGGCAATGGTCACCAATTTCCATATGCCGCAAAGCACATTATTGTTGCTTGTAAGTGCGTTTGTCGATGGTGACAGCCTTGTGGGAGAACACTGGCATAACATCTATCGCTATGCCCTTGAGCACGACTTCCGTTTCCTCAGTTACGGCGATTCCAGTTTGCTTTTCAAGCAGTCGTGACGCATGTTGCATTGTTAAAAAGCAAAGTCTATTTGGCAAACGTTAGGGCTAAGTAACTTTTTTGCATAGTTATTGCTCAAATATTGCACAACATTAGGCAAAAAACTATATCTTTGCAATGTCGATTATGACACGTGTTCCATCAATCATTATTCACAAACCTTTAAAAAATTTAAGATAAAAAGATGACAAATGTAGCTATCAACGGTTTCGGTCGTATCGGTCGTCTCGCTTTCCGTCAGATGTTTGAAGCAGAGGGTTATGAAGTAGTTGCTATCAACGACCTCACCAGCCCAAAGATGCTTGCTCACCTTCTCAAGTATGACACCGCTCAGGGTGGTTTCGCTGGCAAGTTCGGTGAGGGCAAGCACTGTGTTTCTTACAAGGATGCTGTTTTGGCTGAGGACGGCAAGACCGTTGTTACTCCTGGTTCTATCACTGTTGACGGCAAGGAGATCACCATCTATGCCAAGCCAAATGCAGCTGAGCTTCCCTGGGGCGAACTCAATGTAGATGTAGTGCTCGAGTGCACAGGTTTCTATACATCTAAGGAGAAGGCTTCTGCTCACATTAAGGCTGGTGCCAAGAAGGTCGTTATCTCTGCTCCTGCAGGCAAGGACCTCCCAACCATCGTTTACAACACCAACCACAAGACCCTTAAGCCAGAGGATACTGTTATCTCTGCTGCTTCCTGCACCACCAACTGCCTTGCTCCTATGGCAGCTGCCCTGAACAACTATGCTCCTATCGTTTCTGGCATCATGTCAACCATCCACGCTTACACAGGCGACCAGATGATTCTTGATGGCCCACAGCGTAAGGGTGACCTCCGTCGTTCACGTGCTGGTGCTCAGAACATCGTTCCTAACTCTACTGGCGCTGCCAAGGCTATCGGCCTCGTTATCCCAGAGCTCAACGGCAAGCTCATCGGTTCTGCTCAGCGTGTTCCAACTCCAACTGGCTCAACCACCATCCTTGTTGCTGTCGTTAAGGGCAACTACGTAACCGTAGAGGGCATCAACGCTGCCATGAAGGCTGCTGCCAACGAGAGCTTCGGCTACTGCGAGGATCAGATCGTTTCGTCCGATATCATCGGTATGAAGTTCGGTTCACTCTTCGACGCTACCCAGACTATGGTTAGCAAGATCGACGACGATACCTTCCAGGTACAGGTTGTTTCTTGGTACGACAATGAGAACTCTTACACCTCTCAGATGGTTCGCACCATTAAGTACCTCGCTGAGCTCAAATAATCTCAGGAAGATATTCAAAACAATAATTGACCGCCATTCCAAAAGGAGTGGCGGTCTTTTTTTAGGGATATTAAGGGATTCTTAGCGTTTCACCTAGGATACTGCATCGTCACGCAGTGCAACGAGCCATGCTGGCGAATGAGGACGCGGCAATCGATGCCGATGATCTCGCGGTCGGGGAAGGCATCGTGCAGCACCTCGGCAGCACGTTGGTCATTGTCAGGCTGATTATAGATCGGATAGAGCACGGCACCATTGATGACGAGGAAGTTGGCATAGGTGGCAGGCAGACGCTGGTCGCCTTCGCTGGCTACTGCATCGGGGAAGTCCGATTCGAGGATGGGAGCGGGAAGAGGAAGAGCCAGGAGGCGGAAGGGTTTGCCATCGACGGTGCTAAACCCTTTGAGCTGCTCTTCCATCTGCATTAGTGCCTCGTAATGGATATCGTCAGGATCTTCGCACTTCACATAGACGATGGTGTCGTTGGGGCAGAATCGGGCCAAGGTGTCGATGTGGGAGTCGGTGTCGTCACCCAAGAGGAAGCCATCGTCGAGCCAAAGGACACGCTGTGCGCCAAAGTCGTCGAAGAACCAACGCTTGAACGATGATTTGCCCTCGAAGATATTTCGGTTGGCCGAGAGCAGGCATTCGGTGGTGGTGAGGATGGTCCCCTTGCCGTCGCTTTCAATCGAGCCACCTTCAAGGATCTTGTCGCGATTATCCTGGTAGGTTGCATCCCAGATGTCGAGAATGTCGTTGTCGGCGAAAGTGTCGTCGTCGTAGATGGTGCGATTGATCTGATTGTCGAGGTTGGCGGCGAACTTCATGCCCCAACCGTTGAAGGTGAAGTCATGAAGGATGATGTTTCCACCACCTTCCACATAATCATCGGTTGAGCCACCGATTTTGTCGGGTTCGCGAGTGCAGATGAAGGCATGGTCGCGAGCCCAGGTGTCGTTAGTCGGACATTCTTCAATCACCACTTGACTCATATCCACCCCTCCTTCGCGCAGTTGCGCTTCCACGTCTTCAGGCGTGGGAGTGACCACAAGCAATGGCTCGTGTAGTGTGATGGCACGGGCGATGTTCAGGAAACATTCTTGGGCTGCATCCAGATAAGGAGCCCAGTCAGTGTCGGCATGAGGCCAAGTCAGTTGTACGAACCTTTGCGGTTCCCATTCGGCTGGAAGCATATTTTTATCTATTTTTTTGTCTTTTTGAAGAAGCGGCGAATCTTGTCACTCAGCGTTTCGCGACGGACAGCAAGATGGGGGAGTTCGGTGCCTTTGGGCAACTTCTTGCGCAGCGCGGAATAGACTTCGCCATAGTGAACCAGTGCATAGTCGCCGAGCAGTGTCTCCATCTTCTTCAGCGAGTCCTTGTCGCGTGTCTGAAGCATGATGAGTGTGCTGACAGGACATGGGCAGATGCTTATCTCTTCGACATCGGCAGGTACGGGCAGATGATCGTTGCTGTCGGTAACCGTCACAAAATAGGAAGTCTCGGCATCCTGTGTCACAATAAGCACATTGCCGTCGATGAACCAAGGTTCGGTAAACTGCGACGACAATCGAACACTGTCCATCTTCCAGAAACGGATGTAGCATCCATTGTGAGTGAGTTGTTCCACCTTCATCACGTCGAAGTCGCCCCATGGCTGCATCTTGACGATGTCCTGTTCGAGGCTCTGCATATGTTCCTTGATGCCCTGCACCGAATGTGTCATTGCTTCCCAATGGTTCAGGACGCGGAGGAGGGCCTCTTCGGAAGGACTCTCTTCAATCTTCGGCTGGTCATCTTCGTTGAGTAGCGCTCCCATTTCGTTGAGCACATGAAGCATACGCTGGGTGTCGGCTTCTTCTTCGTGCTTGACTGAGATGGATGGCGTTTCGATGGAAGGCTTTGGCAACTCGCCTCGTTCGATGGTTTCGCTGTAGAGACGCTCGATGAGTTCGTTTAGTTCTGTCATTTAGGTCTATTTATTGGTGCAAAGATAACGAAAACTTCGACAAAATAAGCAAATCGAAGGTTTTTTTTCAATAAATAAGCAGTTTTTTTGTGTAAAACTTTACATTCTCATCGAAAAAGCGTAAATTTGCAGCATAAAATGAAAGAATAATGAATAAGATAAAGACTACAAGTCGTTTCATATTGCGTCATTGGTTTGGTATCCTTTGCTTCACTTTCGTCCTGTATATGTGTTTTGGAGGAGAGTATAGCTTGAAGAATATTGTCGCCTTGCATTCGCAGGAGGCGGCATTGCGCAAGGAGATAGAGGAGTATAAGGACTCGATCAGCAATTTCGAGCGTCGCATCGACGAAGTGAGTGTCGATAGTGAACAACTCGAACGTCATGCTCGCGAGCGGATGCGTATGCATCGCGAAAACGAAGACCTTTATATTATTGAAGACTAGTTTTAATCTTGTAGTGGCTATAGTAACTATTTTAACTATAGTCACTATAGTTTCTGTTGATCTATGAAAATCTTAGAACGAATCGCATATCTCTTGATACTCGCTGCAGCCATCGTTTGGACGTTTTCGCGAACGATTGCTCCTTGGCTGATGGCCGTGGGTGCACTTGGCGTGTTGGCTACGCATTTGCGTGAACGTTACGATGGGAAGAACTTGCGCAGGCGTCGCATCGTGCGTATGCGCTGGTTGCTCGGCTTGTTCTATTGCGTCACTGCCTATTTCATGTTCAAGGGCGGAATGGAATGGCTGCCTTTCCTCTGCATCGCCGTAGTGATTGAACTCTATACGCTTTTTGTCATTTCGAAGACCGAAACCGACGACTGAATCTTTCTCTCATGCGAATCGCCGGTCTGCTTCTGATGCTGATTTCGATGCCTGTTTTGTCCCAGACACTCTCCGAGGGCCTGGAGCAGACGTATGAACTGCAGATGTCGGCAAGCACGAATCTGACTCCTCTTTGGCTAAATGCGAATCGTTATGGACTAAGTTCGCTCAGCTCGACCAATGGTTATGCGCGTGGTCGTGTGGAGCGTCCTTTGTGTGTGGATGCCAATAAGGAGTGGGGGATGGGTTATGGCCTCGACCTGGCGGTTCCGCTGCATTATACCAGCGACTTTGTCATTCAGCAGTGCTATGCCGAGGTGCGCTACAAGCACGGCATCCTGACTCTCGGACAAAAGCAGCAGCCTATGCAACTCAAGAACATGGAACTGAGTAGCGGCTCACAAACTTTCGGTATCAATGCCCGACCGATTCCCGAGGTTCGTCTGTCGTTTCCCGACTATTGGAATATACCCGGCTTGGGCGGTTGGTTGGCCATCAAGGGACATCTTTCGTACGGATGGCTCACTGATAGCCATTTCCAGAAGGATTGGACCCTAAACAAGATGCATTATGCCGAGAATGTTCGCTATCACAGCAAGTCAGGTTATCTGCGCATTGGTCCTGCCGATGAGGAACATCCGTTCAGTCTGGAACTGGGACTTGAGATGGCCTGCGAATTTGGTGGTACACTCCATCTCTCGCCCTCGAAAACCTTGGAGGTAGGTAGAGGCTTCAAGGACTACGTAGATGCCTTCTTTGCCTCAGGCGATGACGAGGTGGATGAGGTCTATACCAACGTGGGTGGTGATCATCTGGGCAGTTGGGTCGCACGGCTCAATTATGTGGAAGACGAAATGAGCCTTGCCCTTTATGCCGACCATTATTTCGAAGATCATTCTGCCATGTTTTTCCTCGATTACGATGGTTATGGTTCGGGCCCAGATTGGGACAACCGCAAGAAGAACCGTTACCTGCTCTATCCCCTCAAGGATATCCTGCTGGGAGCAGAACTGAAGTTGAATGATTCTCGTTGGGTAGATGCTTTGGTGGTCGAGTTCCTCAATACACGCTATCAGAGTGGTTCAATCTATCACGACCACAATCCTGGCTTGAACGATCATATCGGAGGAACTGACAACTATTATAACCATCGCCTCTATCCCGGTTGGAGTCATTGGGGGCAGGTAATGGGCAATCCCCTCTATCGTTCGCCCATTTACAACGAGGATGGCTCGCTTTCTGTCAAGGACAATCGTTTTACAGCCTGGCACATCGGCCTGGCAGGTTCCCCGCTCGAAGGTCTGCGCTATCGTTTGTTGGCATCTTGGCAGGAAGGATTGGGAACCTATGGGTCTCCCTTCCTCGAACCACAGCACAACCTCAGCCTACTCGCAGAGGCCACCTATCGATTCCCCGACAACGGCTTGCTGAGAAGTTTCTCCCTCCGCGCCGGCGTTGGCTACGACCACGGCGAATTGCTGGGCAATAACCTGGGAACCCAGTGGACTATAATATATATTATAAGGTAATAGTACCTATAGTTAATATAGTTACTATAGTCACTATAGATACTATAGACAAAAAGCAACAATAAACAAAAATGAAACGCATATTTCTTACCCTCCCGCTTCTCGGTCTTCTCTCCTTCAGCTCCTGCGATCTTGAGATGTCGGACAATGGGAAACTCGACGGATTCTGGCAATTGGCCCGCATCGATACCATCGGTGGGGGAGGATGTGATATGGTATCGTCGCGTATCTTCTGGTCGGTGCAACTTCATCTGCTGCAACTTTCTGACCACAGTGGAAGGAACAGCACCTACCTGCTGCGTTTCCAGCAGGACGATGCCCATTTGCGCGTCTATGACCCTTATCTATCGGCTCGCAACGAAGGAGACAAGCCGCTCGACAATGCTGCTGTCCTGCAGCCCTACGGCATCCAGAGCCTTGATGAACGGTTTGAGATTCTCCAGCTCGACAATAAGCACCTTTCTCTTCGGTCTTCTCTGCTTGAGTTGACGTTCAATCGATATTGATATTAAGCAAAAAAAATTAGGAGGCAGTTCATTACGAACTGCCTCCTAATTTTATAGGGTTTGTCGCGGGAATACGGCATCTGACAATTTTAGTCGTTCTCTACCAATCCACTGTAACGAATACCGCTTACCTTGTACTTGGCATAGCCATCATCTGGATACCAGGGGTCGTTGGTGTACTTCAAATAGAATACAATGGAGTCAGCAGGTGAACCGTTCTTCTGCTTTCCAGCACCCTTGAGAATCTTTCCGTCTTCAATGGTGATGCCGTATGAGCCAGAGCGATTCTCTGCATTGCTCGACTGGAATGTGAGTGCATTCATGTCGATGTCCATGAGACATTTGAAGGAATAGTTGGGATAGGCAGCATATTCATAATAGGTTGCCAAATCGCACATCCCAAGGTCATCTATCCACATCTGAGAAACAGAGTTGCTGGAAGTATTGTATGTAAGAATTGTGAACCTTTCTTCGTCAAAACCAAAGTAATGCTCGCCACCATCGATGGGACTGCCGCTGTCATCAACAGCATCGATGTCAACATACCATTGACCGGCCATGCTCTCGGTGGCTGTGCCACCAATCTCATCCTTCTCGCAAGATGTCACACTTGAGCAGAAGAGCAGAGCTGCTGCAAAATATGCTATTTTCTTCATAATTGATGCTTTATTTAGTTAATACTACAGTAAAGGGGGCACCGAAGTCCATATCGAGACGGACAGTTCCTGATTCAGGATCATAGGTACCCGAAAGGAGGGTAGGAACATCAGGTGCCCAGTACCATTCGCCTAACTCAACCACCTCAATGGTATTGTCGGCATTGAGTTTGAGAATCGCATCCAGGAAGAAATCATAGCCGTAGGCATCGTATCCTGGATAACGTCCATAACTGTAGAATCCACCAGCAAGGTCGTTGATGAGATATGTGCCGTCTCCATTGTCGCTGATTACGATGGGTGCATTGAAGTAGTGGCGTGTTCCATATTGACTCTCACCCCAATAGGTGCTGGCAAAATTGTTCTTGTCAACCACGGCAACTTTGCGGGAAGCAGAAGCAGCGAAACCATCAGGATTCACCACGCTGTAGTTGATGGTGTAGTATCCCATAGCATTGGTATTCACACTGCCGGTAGTTACAATTTGGTCGGAAACGTCTTCACCGGCCATTGTTGCTACGCAACCAGGGTCGTTAAAGGACTCTCCGATTTGCGTGCTGGCATATTGATCACCATTGAGCTCAAGAATAGCATAGTAGGTGATGCGGCTCAGCCCTTCTGACTCATCGTCGTCGCAACTGATCAGCATAGCAGAGGCAGCCAACGCGAACAGGGAAGCAAATAATATGTTCTTTTTCATATCATTTCTAATTTTACAGTTATCAATTTACCATTTATTTGCCCCAGAATACTGGAGCAGTATAGCCGGGGAACTCAGGTGTGTTGTTGTTACGTGCCGAGGATGACTCAGCATAAATCCAACGTTCCAGCAGATGATTTTCACCCACCTTATCAAATACCTGGATAGGGGTATAGAATGTGCCGGGCTGGTAGAGTTGGGGCTTGTAGGAAGAATCATATTGCATGTCATACATCTGGCTTCCTTTGACAGTGCCAAATGCTGGGTAATCCAAACGGCGAGCCTCGCACCAACCTTCGAAAGTGTTGATACCTGCCAGTGCAATCCACTTGGAAACGCCGATGCTCTTCTTGTAATTGTTCTGGTCGTATGGGAACTGGGCAAGGGCTTCATCAACACCACTGGCACCAACTGTTTCGAACGATGCTTCAAAGGCTGCAGCATAGTGAGCAGCTGCTTCTGCGCTGTTGCCAGTCTGGGCATAGTATTCGGCAATGAAGAACTCAGTCTCGGCTACTGTGATCAGATATACAGGCATATCATATGATGCAACAGGGCGGCACCAGTAGGTCGACTTGTAGCTGTCAGAGGTCGAGAAGTTGCTGCCTGAGATTCCTCCTGTATAGTTTCCAGAACCATTGGGCTCGAAGAACTTCTCCAAGCGTCCATCCTGGTAGACAACATCACCATTGCCGTCGGTCTGCAGCATAGTGCCAATGATGGCAATGTTGGCAATGCAGTTGATCTGCGTTGAACCCCAGTTTGTAGCAAACTCTTCAGCATAGAAGGGACTCAGTGCACCACTCTGGTCTGACCAGCAGCCTTCCCAAGCGACATCGCTGGTGGGGAAGTTGTTCTCGGAGATGAGGGCACCAACTTGTGCCTTTGTATCAACGACACCGCTTTCACGCATCAGAATTTTCAGCTTCAAGGCATTTGCCAGCTGGATCCATGCACCGGCAGTGGCACCTGGGAACAGGAAGTTAGTAGCCACCTTGTCGTTGGCATTGACTTTGGCAAGCGCTTCATCCAGTTCGGCAAGTATGCCGGCATAGATGGTTTGACCATCATCGTAAGCAGGTGTTGGCTTGCTGATGTCGAGAGCCTCGGTGTAAGGAACTTCGCCATAAGCATCGACAAGAGCCTGGTAGATGAAGGCACGCAGGGTCTTGGCGGCGAGGTATGTTCCCCATTCTTCCGTCTGCTCGGCCAGTTCACAGCAGGTCTTCAGGTTCTTCAAGGAACGTTGCATCAGCTGTGTGTAGGCGGAGCTGGAACGTGTTGCCGACATATTGAACTGACTGTAGTCAAGGTAGTTCGAAGTACCGAAAGTTTGGCTATAGTACTGCGCAAAGTATCCGCCTGCAATACGGTAAAAGTCTCCATAAGTGCCTGCCAAATTCATCTCTGCAGCGGGGAAGACGATGTCGGTGGTCATATTTGACTCTTCAGGCGAATTTGGATTGCGGTTGATGTCCAGATAGTCGTCGCACGATGTAGTGGTCAGACCTAGGACAATTGTAGATATGATTGCTATTTTTTTCATACTTGTAACCTCCTTCAATTTAGAATTTGATACCTACGTTGAAACCATAGATGCGACAACCTGGGTTGCTGTACATCTCTCCGAACATACCCTGAAGGTCGTTGCCATCGGAACTGGTCTCTGGGTCGATGTAGTGGTTAGTCTTGTGGCTCCAGGTGAACAGATTGTTGGCAAACACTGAGAGGGTGATATCACTCAAGAAGAGTTTGCTTGCGATAGGTTTAGGCAGAGCGTACGAAAGGGTGACGTTACGCAACTTGACGAATGAGCGGTCCATGAGGTAGAACTCGCCGCCCTCGTTCATGCCGTACTTATTGTACCAATCTTGATAAGAAGTGTTGAGCAAATAGATTGGCGAATTATTCTCTGTGCCGTCAGCATATACCGAATTGGGGATGACGAAAGGCTTACGGTCATTGTAAGTCGTCATATATCCGTTACCGGTGAACTGCATCAGGTTCTTGGTGCGTGAGAACATGTAACCACCTTTGCGGATGTCGAGGGCTGCACTAAGCGACAGGCCTTTCCATGAGAAGGATGTGGTAACGCCACCAATCCAGTCGGGATTTACGTTCTTGCCAGTGTCTTGCACTACATCGGAGAGCAGAGGCTGGCCATCGGAACCTACGATAAGTTTGCCATCATTGGTATATTGTGGCAGGTAGGTGAACAACTCACCCATTGGAAGACCTTCAACAGCACGCATATAGACGGCATCGTTACCGGCCGAGAAACTGTTAATGTTGACCATGCCGCCGTCAAGACTTGCTGGCATCGATACTACTTCATTATTGTTCTTGGCATAGTTGAATCCGATTTCCCAACGGAAGTCCTTGGTCTGAACAGGTACAAAATTGACAAGAAGTTCAACACCCTTGTTGTTTACCTTACCGAAGTTGGTTACCATAGTGGTGTAACCTGTGGCAGGATCGACGGGGAGAGGAAAGATCTGGTCGTCGGTATCACGGTTATAATAAGCGACATCTACGTTGATGCGGTTCTGGAAGAAGGCTAAGTTAAAGCCGACCTCGAACTCGGTAGTCATCTCAGGCTGAAGGGTCGAACTGCCAGCTCTTGCTGCTGCCTGGAATGCATTGGTGCCGTGGAATGGGAATAAGGTCAAGTTTGATCCATAGTAACCGTTGGAATAACCCTGAACATAGTTGGGATAAATCAGGTATGCACCGGCATCGTTACCAGTCTTACCATAAGCTACACGTGCCTTGCCATAAGTCAGGATTTTATTCTTTGGAATGAGTTCGGTGAAGATCCAGCTCAATGTAGCGCCAGGATAGAAGTAGTTGTTCTTCTCCATAGGCAGTGTTGATGACCAGTCGTTACGGGCAGTGAGGTTCAAATAGATCATGTCGGCCCAACCAAGAGTGAGGTCTCCAAAGAGACCCAAGTTGCGACGCTTCGTCTGGTTCTCAGTCAATGTGGTCTTAGTGGAACCATTGCTAAGGTCCCAGAAACCGGTGTGGAAAGTCAGGTCGTCCGTCTGTCCGGTCATATTAGTCCAATAGCGCTCGGTCATGGTGAAACCGATGGTAGCATTGACATCGAACTTTTCGTCGAAATACTTGTCCTGCCAATTGATCAGGAAGTCGTGGTTCAACTCATACTGGCGATTGTAAAGAGCATAGACGTTACCGCTCTGGTTCATTTCTGAAGGAGCATAGCCATAGTCCTCATTGATGAGTGCGTCATCGAGTGCAATCTGTGGCTCTCCATACTTCAGGTCGTAATCGGTGTAGTCATAACCGAAGCGATAGGTCAGTGTGAGAGGCTTAATGGGGTTGATGTCGGCTTGTACCTTACCGAACACCTGCTTACCATCGGTGTGATTGTAGTTGTTGGCGATGGCCCAGTAAGGGTTGGTGATGCCATAAGGAGTGTACCAAGCTTCTGGAGTGTTCAACGCAGAACTGAGGTCCTGGCGGTCAACGAGGGAGAGGTCACGAGGGAACTCAAGGATACCATCGATCATCGAAACACCCTGATACTGGCCTACAGTGTTTGTGCTGTTCTTTGTGAGGTTCACGCTCGACGAGAGTTTGAACCAATCGGTGGGTTTATAACTGCCACGATAAGCGATAGTGTGACGCTTGTAGGAATCCTTGTCATCAGGGATAACGCCATCATCTTTCGTAAACGAATAGCTCAGATAATAGGTCATGCGCTTGTCGTCGGAGATGCCGCTCAAAGATACCGAATGACTGGTGCTGAGACCGGTCTCAAAGAAGTCTTCGATGTTGCTTTCAACTGCACTGTACTCGTGGATAAGCTGCTGGTGGTTCCAGATTGGGCCATAGACCTGTGTAGAACCGTCCATTTCAGGACCCCAGGAGCCGTTCTCAATGAAAGTCTGCTGGCCATTCCAACCTTGACCATACTTGTTCTGGAACTTGGGCAGATTGGCGACTGTACGGAATTGAACGCTACCATCATAGCTGATGGAGAAGTTGCGTCTCTTGTTGGCAGAGCCTTCCTTGGTGGTGATGACGATGACACCATTGGCAGCACGGCTACCATAGAGGGCAGTAGCTGCTGCACCTTTCAATACCGTCATCGACTCAATATCGTTCGGGTTGATGTTTGAAATACCACCGATGGCCGTCTGTTGATCGTAGGCTTGCATGGTAGCTGTCTGAAGGGGCACACCATCAACTACGTACAATGGCTGGTTTGAACCATTGATTGAACTGACACCACGGATGATGACCGAGTTGGCCTGGCCAGGGTCGCCTGATGTAGAGCTGATCTGAACGCCGGCAATCTTGCCAGCCATAGCAGAAGTGACATCTGTCACCTTGCCGACGGTCAGCTCCTCGTCCTTGAGTGTCTGTGCAGAGTAACCTAATGATTTCTCGCTCTTCTTCAGACCCATGGCTGTAACTACCACATCGTCCAGGATCTTGTCATCTGCTTCGAGATAGACGGTGACCTTGTTGTTCCTGATGTTGACGGTCTGGCTGGCCATACCCACATACGAGATGGTCAGCTGCTTGGCATTTGCGGGAACGTTGAGTGAGAACTTGCCGTCAAGGTCAGTGACAGTACCGGTGTTCGTGCCTGGCACGATGACTGTTGCACCGATTACTGGCTCTCCATCTTCGGCTGAGGTGACGCTACCTGTTACGGTTCTGTTTTGCGCCATCAACATTGACAGGCTCACGACGAGCATGGCAATGATAGATAAGAGTTTTCTCATAATTGATACATTAATAATATTTATTGAACACATTGTATATTTGTTGCGACAAGAAGTCGCACTTATTACTTATTGTGCAGTTTACTGTTTTCAGCAGAAGAGAAGACCTTGCGTTTTGTCTGAAGCCTTCTGACTCGGATTTGGCTGCAAAGATATGCATAAAATAAATAACTGCAAAGAAAAAAATGAAAAAAGTGACTTTTTTTGTCAAAAAATGCAAAAATGTGCCTTTTTGCATCCGTTTTGCTTTCATTTTCGGATAAATTTGATTAATTTTCTTTAGTCTTCGGCAGTCTTGATATGTTATTGTATTGTTTTGTTTGGTCTGATGATATGTCATCGTGGGATTATAGTTGCTCTCCGAACGTAAAAAAAATAAGGGTTCTATGCGAAATAGAGCCCTTATTCGTTGAAATGTGTGAATCTGATTGAATCAATACTCCTTCGTCGAGAACGAGGGAGCAGGCAACCCAGCGCCATTGTAGAGCGTGACGATGGGATCGTCATCCCAGGCATAGCGAACGGCCTTCGGGTCCTTCACTTCATCGCTCCAGACGATGAGTTCATTGCCTTCGACCTGTGCTTCGGCCCAATGGAAGACGCCATCAGCACCAGCGATGCTGAAACCTTTCGAGACGAGGCAGGGGTTCTCTTTGCTGTGGGGCTTGGCTTCATGCAGTTCAAGACCTTCTGCTGTGCCTGGCTTGAACGAGATGCGCGCCTTGCCTTCGCTGAACGTCACGCTTTCATACGATGGACCTTCGCTGACCTCCTGGGTATTGCCCAGATAGAGACGCTGCATCTGCAGGGCTGCACGACGTGCCGACTCCTTCTTGTTGAGCGGGTGGATGTCGTTCCATTCGCCGAGGTCGATGGCGGTCACGAGGGCAGCCTTGTCGAGAGCTTGGGTGCCCAGACGTTGCGATTCGCGGATCTTCGCCCATCCTCCGTCGAAGTTGGCATTCGGATGGCGCTCCATATAGTTGGCCAAGCCGAAGATGACGGCAGGCACATTGCCGAAGTCGCGACGCCAACCCTCAATCAGCACGGGGAGCAGCTTGCGGTATTCGTCGGGACGACCGGCATTGGTCTCGCCCTGGTTCCAGAGGATGCCGGCGATGCGGTAGTTGCGGAGCGGATAGATGGTGTTGTCGTAGAGGGCGGAGGCATTGCTGTTGTTGACACCTTCGACACCTGGCTGACGCGGCATCAGGATGCCTCGTTTCATTCGCCAGTTGCCTTCGAGGTTAATGGTCTTGCCACCGTGGAAGAAGAGTTTGTAGGGTTTCTCCTTGACAAACTTCTCGGGGCTTCCATTGGTGCGCAGCTTGATGACGAGGACGTTGCGTCCAGCTTTGAGCAGGCCGGCGGGCAGTGTATATTTGCGCGGAGGATATTGGTAGGTGATTTCGCCCACCTTCACACCGTTCAGATAAGCCACATCGGCATCGACGAGGCAGCCCAGACGGAGCAGGGAGTCCTTGCCGACGAGTTCCTGCGGCACGTTGAATTCCTTGCGGAACCAGAGTGTGCCTACCCATGTGCGTCCGTCGGCATCGCCCAGATGAGGGTCATATTGGTTCACGATTTCCCAGTCGGAGTCATCGAGGTCGGTCTGCATCCATTGACCTTTAAGTCCTGGATCCTCTTCGAGCAGTTGGTTGTAGGTCTGTCCGATGACGCGGTTGAGTGCTGCACAGCGCTCCAGATATCCTGGCTGCTTGAGATGCTCGACGGTCTGGACGTGACGTGGCGCATTTTCACGAAGCAGGTCGGTAGGGATCCATGCCACGATGTCCGAACCGCCCATGCTGCAGTTGATGATGCCTTGCGGCACACCACCCGAACGCTTATACATCTCCTTGGCAAAGAAGTAGCCGATGCCCGACCAGTGTCCCACCTTGTCGGGGCTCATCGACTCCCAGGGATAACTGCCCTGCTCGTCGATATCGTCTTGCGGACCTTTGATCGATGGGTTGCGTCCCGTCTGCATCAGATGGATAGCGGGATTGACGTCGGTGTCGAACTCATCCTTGTAGAGGTCAACCAGACGTGCGGTGTGCAGGTCCATGTTCGATTGGCCCGAGCAGAGCCAGACGTCGCCCACATAGATGTCCGACAGTTTGCGTTCGTTGATGGTCATCGAGTAGGGACCGCCCACCATGTTCTTCTTCGTGGTCGGGATATACACCATCCAGTTGCCTTCGGCATCAGCGGTGCCCACATATTTCTTTTTTAAAAAGGTAACAGTGACTTTTTCGCCGGGGTTGGCAGTTCCCCAGATGCGAACCGTCTCATTGCGTTGCAGCACCATGCCATCCGAGATGAAGCGAGGTGTCCTGACTTCGGCCTGCAGGCTTGTCAGCGGCAGTCCGGCAAGTAGTGTGGAAAGAACAAGAGTTTTATAGAATTTCATAGGTTATGAGATTGGTTTTACGATGCAAATATAGTGATTTATGTTATATATTGTCCCCAAAAACGAATTAATTTTCGGCAATGTAACAATTTCTATGTTTATTGTTACAAAAATTGATTCGACTTTCCAAAAAAAATCATTATCTTTGCACCGATTATTTCATTCGTGGTATCATAATCTTTACAACATAACAAATTACATTACCCAATCATGAAAAGGTATCTATTCCCTCAAGACTACATGGCCGACCCATCGGTGCATGTCTTTAACGGTAAGATTTACATCTACCCATCGCACGACTATTATTCTGGCATCCCCGAAGATGACTGGGGCATTCACTTCGACATGAAGGATTATCATGTGCTTTCGATCACCGGCGACCCAATGACAGGTGAGGTGAAGGACGAAGGCGTTGTCCTTACCCGTGAGCAGATTCCGTGGGCCAAAAAGCAGCTTTGGGACTGCGATGTCCAGGAGAAGGATGGCAAATACTACATGTATTTCCCTGCCAAGGACAAGACCGGCATCTTCCGTTGCGGTGTCGCTATCAGCGACAAGCCCGAAGGCCCATTCATCCCCGAGCCACATCCCATCGAGGGCAGCTACTCCATCGACTATGCCATCTTCAAGGATGACGACGGAACCTACTACATGTATTTCGGCGGTATCTACGGTGGCCAGTTGCAGCGCTACAACGAGCAGAACGAGGCTGTCAACTTCCCACGTTTCCCCGAAGGCGACGAGCCCTGTATCTCGCCCCGCATTGTTAAGCTGAGCGACGACATGCTTGGTTTTGCCGACGAGCCCAAGCCCATCCGCCTCGTCTATGAAGACGGCACTCCACTCAAGGCCGGCGACCCACATCACTTCTTCGAGGCTTCATGGATGCACAAGTACAACGGCAAGTACTACTATAGCTGGTCCACCGGCGACACTCACTTCCTCTGCTACGCCATCGGCGACAAGCCCGACGGACCTTTCGTCTATCAAGGCGTCATCCTGACTCCCGTCGAGGGATGGACCACCCATCACTGTATCATCGAGTACGAAGGCAAGTGGTACCTCTTCCACCACGACTGCAAGCCTTCGAAGGGCTACACTCCGCTCCGCTCCCTCAAGGTTTGCGAATTGAAGTATGACGAGAATGGCAAGATCATTACGATTGACGGAATGGAGGACTAATCCCTTAATATCCCTAATATAATTATGTCTAACGAACAAGAGGCAAAAGGCTTCTACAAACTTAGTTGGTTGCAGCGCATCGGCTTCGGCTCGGGTGACCTTGCACAGAACTTGATCTTCCAGGTAATTTGCACCTACCTGCTCTTCTTCTACACCGACATCTACGGACTCACTCCTTCGGCTGTGGCTGTGATGTTTACGGTAGGCAACGTGGCAAACGTCATCTGGGACCCCATTGTGGGCACGCTCATCGACAAGAGCAATCCACGTTACGGCAAATATCGCTCCTACCTGCTTTATGTAGGTATTCCGCTTTCGGGATTCGCAATCCTTTGTTTCTACAACGGATTCGCGCCCTCGCTGCTCTATGCTTACGTGACGTATGTGGGCATGCAGTTGCTCTATACCTTCATCAATGTGCCCTACGGCGCACTCAACTCTTCGCTTACGCGCGACACCGATGAGATCACCATCCTTACCTCCGTGCGTATGTTCATGGCAAATGTCGGTGGCCTTGCCGTCAACTCAGGTCTGCCGCTGATCATTGCCTGGATTGCAAGTTCGGCTTCCGACAGCCTTCCCAAGGAGCCATCGGCATGGTTCACCGCAATGACCATCTATGCGCTCGTTGGTTTGTGCCTGCTCGTATTCTGCTTCTCGCAGTGTAAGGAGCGCGTCGTGATGGATGCCAAGGACACCGAAGACGTGAAGGTGAGCGACCTCTGGATGGAGTTTGTGCGTAACCGTCCGTTGCGTGTCATCGCTTTCTTCTTCATCACGGCCTTCGCCATGATGTCGGTAGGTAATGCCGCTGGTGCTTACTTCATCAACAGCAACCTCGGTGGCACGGCCCAGCAGTTGTCCATCTTCATGGCCCTCGGCTCTATTCCTGCATTCATCTTCATGCCTCTCGTTCCTGCCATCAAGAAGGCAGTAGGCAAGAAGAATATGTTCTACCTCTTCCTCGGCGCAGCCGTTGTGGGTATGGCAATGCTCTATTTCATTGCCAAGATGGAGCATCCCAATATGATGATGGTCTATATCGCCCAGTTCATCAAGAGTACGGGTGTGATTGTGGCTACTGGTTACATGTGGGCTTTGGTTCCTGAGGTTATTTCCTATGGCGAATACACCACCGGTCGTCGCATTTCGGGCATCGTCAACGCCCTCACCGGTCTGTTCTTCAAGGCTGGTATGACCTTCGGTAGCATTGTTAATCCGGCAATTCTCGGTTTCGTGGGTTACAATAGCAAGACCATCGAGCAGACTCCTTTCGCTCAGGAAGGTATCCTTTGGATGGTGTGCGTCATCCCGGCTGCTCTGTTGTGCCTGGCCATGTTCATCATCTCCAAGTATGAACTGACCGACGAGAAGATCGACCAGATCAACAAGGAGATCGAAGCACGTCGTACGAACAACTAATTACCTTTATAACGGAGAAGCGGGAAGGTAAAATCCCGTTTCTCCGTGTCTTTTTTATTTTGATTACACATTATTTTTGCACATCTTATGAAACGTGTTTTGTCTCTCATCCTTTTCTTAGCCATCTGTATCGGGATCCTGGCACAACCTGCCACCGTGCGCCGACATGGGACGGCGACTCAGCTCGTGGTCGATGGTGCTCCCTATCTGATCATCGGTGGCGAGACATCCAACAGCGCAGCGTCCAGTCCCGACGACATCGCCCGCTGCTTCGCCCATCTGCATCGTATGGGATTGAATACGGTATTGGTGCCCAACTATTGGGATCTCTTCGAGCCTGTCGAAGGGCAATATGACTTCTCGTTGGTCGATGCTGTCATCAACGAGGCACGCAGAAATGACCTTCGCGTGGTTTATCTGTGGTTCGGTGCATGGAAAAACTCGATGTCCTGCTATGCGCCCGAATGGTTCAAGACGGATTACAAGCGTTTTCCGCGAGCCCATACCAAGGCCGGCAAACCGCTGGAGATAGCCTCAGCATTCTCCGAAAATGTCTTCAAGGCCGACAATCGTGCCTTTGAGGCCTGGCTCAGGCATCTGAAGGAGGTCGATGGCGAACGTGGAACCGTCCTGATGGTACAGATCGAGAACGAGATTGGCATGCTCGAAGATGCACGCGACTACAGTCCCGAGGCTGTCAAGCAGTATCAGGCTGCTGTCCCTCAGGAACTGATGACCTTTCTCAAGAAGAATCGTCCGACCCTCCATCCGCAGTTGAAGGCCCGCTTGGATTCCTTGGGGACCGAAAAACTGAAGAATCCCACTTGGGGCGAGGCTTTCGGAACCGATGTCTATGGCGACGAGTACTTCACGGCCTACTACTATGCCCGATATGTGGAGCGCATGGCCCAATCTGTGCAGGCCATCTATCCGCTGCCTGTCTATGTGAACGCGGCGATGAACAGTCGAGGACGCAAGCCCGGGCAATATCCCGCTGCTGGTCCTTTGGCCCATCTCAAGGACATCTGGCATGCTGCTGCCCCCTCGTTGCTTTGTCTGGCGCCCGACCTCTACGATTCTGGTTTCACTTCCTGGACGCGCCAGTATGCATTGCCCGACAACCCGCTCTTCATCCCCGAGATACGTCGTTCCGTGGCCAACGGTGCACAGGCTTGCTTCGTCTTTGCCGAGCACGATGCCATCTGTTTCAGCCCCTTTGCCATCGAGGATGGGCCCGATAGCCCCGACTACAAGCCCACGCAGGCCTACGCGATGCTGCGTAGCCTGATGCCCATCATTACCGAAAAGCAGGGTCAAGGTCAGATGCACGGTCTTTATTTCGATGGTACGCTCCAGAAGGGACAGGACCCTGCGGGCAACGAAGCTGTGGAACGTATCATCCATGAGGATGGTATGAAGATTACCTGCCGTCACTTCTTCACCCTGCCTTGGGATCCGCGTGCCACCGACGGCACACCCTGGCCCGTAGCCGGTGCTATGCTCATCCGTCTCAACAAGTACGAGTACCTGCTCGCAGGAAATGGTGTCGTTGTGCAGTTCGAGAACGAGGGCGAACGGCAGATCCAGAAGAAACTGGGCGAAGACGGCTTTGTCGAAGCTGGCACCAACCAACGCACCACCGAAGACCAATGGAGTGGCGCCCGTCGCATCGGCATTGCCTATTGCGATCAGGTGGAGGTTGCTAGCGATGGTTCGCTCAAATACCTTCGTCGCCTCAATGGCGACCAGGACCATCAGGGCCGCCACATCCGTATCGGTGTCGACGACTGGCAGATCCTGCATGTCAAGCTTTACGAGTATAAGTGAATCTAAGGGATATTAAGGGATTCTAAGGGAATTTAAGGGATTTTAAGGGACGTATGTTTTTGGGTCCCCTTTTTCTCTTGGCCCCTCAACAAGGTGAAGGTAACGTCCCTTAATATCCCTAAAAATCCCCAAATATCCCTAAATATCCCTAAAAAACAATGAAAAAATTCCTTTTCCTGTCAGTCAGCGCCCTGCTTCTTGCAGCCTGTGGCTCAAAGCCAAAGACCGCTGAGGTTGTAGAACCTAAGCTTTGCGATGCCTTCCCCGACTATACCGTCGGCGTGGCCATCAATGTGAACCAGAGTAACCAGAAGGATGCCGAGGGTGTTGCCATCATCAAGCAGCACTTCAACAGCATCGTGGCCGAAAACTGCATGAAGTGCGAGGAGATTCATCCCGAGGAGAACACCTATTTCTGGGACGATGCCGACCGCTTTGTGGAGTTTGGCGAGGACAACAACATGCAGATCATCGGCCATTGCCTGATCTGGCACAGCCAGTGCGCTCCCTGGTTCTTTGTCGATGACAAGGGCAAGCAGGTGAAGCCCGAAGAGCTGAAGCAGCGTATGAAGGATCATATCACCACCGTTATGACTCGCTATAAGGGTCGCATCACGGGCTATGATGTTGTCAACGAGGCTATCCTCGACGATGGAAGTTATCGTCCTTCACTTTTCTATCAGATCCTTGGCGAGGAGTTCATCCCCTGGGCATTCCAGTGTGCTATGGAGGCAGACCCTGATGCCGAACTCTACTACAACGACTATTCGATGGCTCAGCCCGGTAAGCGTGCAGGTGTGGTCGAACTAGTCAAGAAACTCAAGGCTCGTGGCATCCGCATCGATGCTGTAGGTTTGCAAAGCCATATGGGTATGGATCATCCTTCTTGGGAGGAGTTTGAGGCCAGCATCAAGGCATTCATCGGTGCTGGTGTCGATGTGCAGTTCACCGAAGTCGATATGAGTGCGTTGCCTTCTGTAAACTTTGGCGCCAACGTGAGCGACACCGAGGAGTATCGTGCCGAACTCAATCCTTATGCCGAAGCTTTGCCCGACAGCGTATCTGCTGTTTGGAACGAGCGTATGACCACCTTCCTTGGCATTGTCGATAAGTATGCCAAGAACGTGCGTCGCGTCACCGCTTGGGGCGTCACCGATGCCGATTCCTGGAAGAACGATTGGCCCATCAAGGGTCGCTCCGATTATCCGCTCTGGTTCGACCGTAAGGGTCAGATGAAGCCCTTCCTCGTGGATCGAATGAAGAAGAAGGGACTTATGTAAGGGTTAAGAGAGGTTCTGAAAGGTTCTGAGAGGTTCTGAAAGGTTCTGAAAGGTTCTGAAAGGTTCTGAAAAGTTCGAAAGGTTCGACCCTCTCGCCCCCCCCTCGAACCCTTCGAACCTTTCGAACCCCTCATCCCCCCACAGGGGCAGCGCGTTACGACGCGCTGCCCCTGTGCAGTGCTCTCATCGCATTGAGCACCGCAAGTACCGTGACGCCGACATCGGCGAAGACGGCCATCCACATCGTAGCCAGACCGAAGGCGGCAAGCAGGAGCACCAGCACCTTCACGCCGATGGCGAAGATCACATTCTGATTGGCGATGCCAATGGTGCGGCGTGCAATTTTGATAGCCAAGGCGACCTTCGAAGGTTTGTCGTCCATCAGCACCACATCTGCTGCTTCGATGGCAGCGTCGCTGCCCAGTCCACCCATGGCGATACCCACGTCTGCGCGTGCCAATACCGGCGCATCGTTGATGCCGTCGCCCACAAAGGCCAGGCCCTGTGCTTGGCCTTTTTCGTTGTTTGGACCCTTGGCTTCCTGCACGAGTTTATCGAAGAGCGCAACCTTGTCGGTCGGCAGCAGTTCGGCATGCACTTCGTCGAGGCCCAATGCCTTGGCAACATCTTCAGCCACCTCCTGTCGGTCGCCTGTCAGCATCACGGCCTTGCTGACACCCGCTTGGTGCAGTTGGTCGATGGCCTCCTTGGCATCGGCTTTCACGCGGTCGTTGATGACAATGTGACCGGCATAGATGCCGTCGATGGCGATATGGATGATGGTGCCCACCAGTTCGCAGGTGTGTTCCCCGATGCCGAGGGCCTGCATCATCTTGTTGTTGCCCACGCATACCTTGCGACCATTGACCTTGGCCTTGATGCCATGTCCGGCAATTTCCTCAACCTCTTCCAGACTGCATCCGTCATGGTCGGCTTCCGGATAGGCATCGCGCAGCGCCTGTGCGATGGGGTGGGTGGAGTAGTGCTCAACGTGTGCAGCAAGATGCAGCAGATGTTCTTCGTCGTATTTGTCGGGATGCACGGCAGTGACGGCGAATACTCCTTCGGTGAGGGTGCCGGTCTTGTCGAATACGACCGTATTGATCTTCGCCAGTTGGTCGATGTAGTTGGCGCCTTTGATGAGGATGCCATTGCGTGAGGCGCCACCGATGCCACCAAAGAAGGTGAGCGGGACGCTGATGACCAGTGCGCAGGGGCAACTGACTACGAGGAACATCAGTCCGCGGTAGAGCCAGGTGGGGAAGTTCGCCATGAATCCGCCCGTGCAGAACAAGGGTGGGAGCAGGGCAAGGGCGATGGCTGCGAAGACCACGATGGGTGTGTAGATGCGGGCAAAACGCGTGATGAAGGCTTCGCTCTTCGACTTGTGGTCCGATGCGCTTTCGACCAGTTGGATGATCTTCGAAACGGTCGATTCGCCGAAAGTCTTGCTGGTCCTCACGCGGATGAGTCCAGAGATGTTGATGCAACCCGAGATGACCTCGTCGCCCTCCACTACATCGCGCGGAGCACTTTCGCCCGTCAATGCCACTGTGTTGAGGCTGGTCTGCCCTTCGACGATCTCTCCATCGAGGGGCACTTTCTCGCCCGGACGGATGACGATGGTTTCGCCCACGGCTACCTCTTCGGGAGCGATGGCCACCACCTTGCCCTCACGTTCCACGTTGGCGGTGTCGGGACGGATGTCCATCAGGTGCGAAATCGATTCGCGGCTCTTTCCCTCGGCATAGCCTTCAAAGAGTTCGCCGATCTGGAAGAAGAGCATTACGAAGACAGCTTCGGGGAACTGTGTCTCGGCCCCTGGGAGGAATCCGATGCCCAGTGCGCCCAGTGTGGCTATGGTCATGAGGAAGTTTTCGTCAAATGGTTCGCCTTCCATCACGCCTTCGATGGCTTCCTTGATGGTGTCAAGTCCTACCACGAGGTAGGGGACAAGATAGATGAGCAGCAGTTGCCACGTGGGCAATGCGAAGTTGTGCTCGATATATACTGCGATGAGGAGCAGAACGACGGCCACTGCTATCTTGATGACCGATTCCTTCAATCCGCCTTCGTCATGATGGTGGTGATGATGCCCTTCTTCATCGTGGTCGTGATGATGATGCCCTTCTTCATCATGTTCGTCGTGGTGATGGTGATGATGTTCGTGCTGATGCATGCAGCTCTTGCAAGCCTCTTCGTCTTCATCGTGATGATGATGGTGATGATGTTCGTGTGCCATATTTTTTAGTTTTTACGCTGCAAAGGTAGGCCATTTTGTTTGCAAATGGGTTGCAAGTTCGCGTAAATCATTATTGATTTTGTTGCATTTTCTTCTATATTTATATTTAAAAGGTGTAAAATACGAAAAAATAACATTTCGACAGGCGAATAATCCACGGAATTTATTATCTTTGCACCGTATTTCTTAGTCGTTACCTTATTTTTCACTTGTTACATGAAAAAGATTCTAACATCCATAGTGCTTCTTGCGGCACTATTCGTACCTTCTGCGACGCAGGCGGCCGATCAGTTTGTCGCCTTCCAAAGCCAGGACAATGCCCTCTGCATCTATCCCTCGCAGCAGGGTCCGGTCCAGATTGTCTTCGACCAGAACGACTATCCCGGCATCCGTCGTGCACTCGATAACCTAAGCAAGGACTTCGAACAGGTCACTGGACAAAGTGCTGCCAGGATTCTAAACCAGGCCGAAGGCGATGCGCCGATTCTCCTTGTCGGCTCGGTCGAGAAGAGCAGTTGCATCCAGCAATTGGTCAAGCGCAAGGCCATTGATGTCAAGGAACTGAAAGGCAAGCGCGAGAAGTATATCATCACATTGCTTGATGCCGGGGTCTTGTACAAAGGCAAGACTGGTCAGATGCTCGTCATCGCAGGCAGCGACAAGCGAGGCACGGAATATGGAATCTACGAACTGAGCCGTCAATTGGGTGTTTCGCCATGGGCATGGTGGGCCGATATGCCCGTTGTCCAGCGCGACAGCATCTTTGTCCTTCCCGGTATCTACACCGATGGGGAACCCACAGTGCGCTATCGCGGCATCTTCCTCAACGACGAGGCACCCTGTCTCTCGGGTTGGGTGAAGGAGAAGTTCCCCGACAGCCAGTGCGAGAACCTTCCTGTCGATCCTTGGGGCAACACCTATGCCCGCGGCTTCAACCACCTCTTCTACGAACACGTCTTCGAGCTGCTGCTCCGTCTGAAAGGCAACTACCTTTGGCCCGCCATGTGGGGCAATGCCTTCTATTTCGACGATCCACTCAATGGCCCGCTGGCCGATGAGATGGGCATCATCATGGGCACGTCGCATCATGAACCCATGGCACGCAACCATCAGGAATGGGTGCGCTATAAGCACGCAAAGATGCGTGAGACAGGCGCTCGCAACGACGATGAGGCACCTGCCGAGGCTCGCTGGGATTATGCAGTCAACAAGCCCGTCATCGACCAGTTCTTCCGCGAAGGCATCGAACGCGCCCGTGGCACCGAGGACCTCATCACAATCGGTATGCGTGGCGATGGCGACACCGGACTGGGCGGCAAGGAAGGTTTCGACCACCTCACCCAGAACCTCGACGACTACAACAAGAAGCTCCTCGAGAACATCATCAGCAACCAGCGCCGCATCATTGCCGAGGTGACAGGCAAGAAGGCCGACCGCACGCCTCAGATGTGGGCACTCTACAAGGAGGTGCAGCACCTCTACGACCTGGGCCTTGATGTGCCCGACGATGTGCTCATCATGCTTTGCGACGACAACTGGGGCGACATTCGTCGTGTGCCCGAAGCCAACGTTTCGGCTACGCGCACCAAGGAGGCACTTATGAACCGCAAGGGCGGCTGGGGCATGTACTACCACGTCGATTACGTGGGTGGTCCGCGCAACACCAAGTGGGCCAACGTCACCAACACCAATCACTTGTGGGAACAGATGCGCCTGTGCTACGAATATGGCATCGACGACCTCTGGATTCTCAATGTGGGCGACCTCAAGCCCATGGAGCATCCCATCGACCTCTTCCTCAAGATGGCCTGGCATCCCGACGACTACGCCGACATCAGCTCCGTCCACCAGCACGCCCTCGACTTCTGCTCCCAGATGCTAGGTGAGAACCTCTCGAACCCCTCAAACCTCTCGAACCCCTCGAACCCTTCGAACCTCTCGAACCTTTCCCGCGAAGCGGCCCGCCTCTTGGAGACCTACCTCCGCTACAACAGCCGCGTCACCCCCGAGCTCTTGAATTGGCGCACCTACAACCTGCAGAGCGGAGAGTGGGAGCAGGCTATGCTACAGTACAAGGCGCTCGAGGCCGATGCCTATCGCCTGTGGCAGAAGGTGCCCGCCCCGGCACGCGACGCCTATCATCAGCTCATCCTGTTCCCCATCCAGTCGATGGCCAACCTCTACGAGATGTACTATGCGCAGGCGCAGAACCTCTATCTCGCTGCCCTGGGTGACCCGCGTGCCAACTGTTATGCCGACCTTGTGGAGCAGTGTTTCGCCCGTGACGACGAGCTGACGCGTGAATATCACAGCATCGGAGGAGGCAAGTGGAACCATCTGATGGACCAGACCCATATCGGCTACAGATCATGGCAGCAGCCCGATGTGCAGGTATGCCCGAAGGTCGTCCGTGTCGAGGCCGACAAGGCAGCCAAGCCCGAAGCCCCGCACTACGTCTTCAAGGCCTACAACGGACAGGTGAGCATCGAGGCTGAACATTACTTCGAGGCGAGTCCCAGTGCCGACGGCACGTGGACCATTCTGCCCACCTTGGGTCGCACCCTTTCGGGCGTTGCCCTGCTGCCCCACAATGCAGCCTGCGAAGGCGCTGCGCTCGACTATGCCTTCCGTGCCGAAGGCTTCGAGGAGACGAGCGTCAAGGTGCACATCATCACCAACAGCACCTTGCCCTTCCTGCGCAAGGAAGGCCATCGCTATACGCTTCAGCTCGACAATGGCGAGGCCGTTGAAGTCAACTACAACAGCCGCTACATCGAGGAGAACACCAACGAGATGTACGCCATCGCCGCCACCCGCATCATCGAGACGGTCACCGAGCTGCCCATCTCTTCCAGTGACCTCCATCACCTCACCATCCGTCCGCTCGACCCGGGTCTCGTGGTCGAAAAGGTCGTCATCGACCTCGGCGGCTACGACCCCTCGCACCTGAAGGGGGGCGAGAGCCCAAGGGAGACCACTAAGCTCTGAGCACTCTGAGTATTCTGAGTGTTCCGATTCCTCCGATTATTCCGATAACTCCGATAAAAACCAATTACAACCCTCATGAAATTAAAAGAAATCACTTCAGGCAGCTTCAATGCTGCCGAATGGGAAGCCAAAGGATATGAGCTTCCAAAGTTTGACATCGCAGCAGTAGCCAAGAAGACGCACGACGAGCCCACCTGGGTGCACTTCGGTGCCGGCAACATCTTCCGTGCCTTCCCCGCTGCCATCCTCAACGACGCCCTCAACAGCGGCAAGTACGACCGTGGCGTCATCGTGGCCGAGAGCTTCGACTACGAGATCATCGACAAGGCCTATCGTCCTTACGACAACCTGTCGCTCCTCGTTAGCCTCCAATCCACGGGCACCATCGAGAAGAAGGTCATCGCCTCAGTTACCGAGAGCCTCAAGGCCGACTATCAGTTTGCCGACGACTGGGCACGCCTCGTCGAGATCTTCCGTCAGCCCAGCCTTCAGATGGTGACCTTCACCATCACCGAGAAGGGCTACAGCGTGGCTCCAGCTGACCTCGAGCGCGGCCTCAAGCCCGTCTTCGCCATGGGCAAGCTCGCTGTGCTGATGCTTGCTCGCTACCAGGCAGGACAACTGCCCATCACCCTGCAGAGCACCGACAACTGCTCGCACAATGGCGACAAGGTAAAGGCTGGTGTGCAGGCCTATGCACGCAAGTGGGTTGAGCAGGAGCTTGTTCCTGCCGACTTCCTCGGTTATTTGCAGGACTCGACCAAGGTGACCTATCCTTGGTCGATGATCGACAAGATCACCCCACGTCCGCACGAGAAGGTACAGGCTATGCTTGCAGCCGATGGCTTCGAGGACAACCAGACCATCATCACCGAGCGCCACACCTACACCGCTCCCTTCGTCAATGCCGAAGAGGTGCAGTACCTCGTTGTGGAGGACAACTACACCAACGGTCGTCCACCGCTCGAACTCGGAGGTGCACTCTACACCACCCGCGAGACTGTCGATAAGGTCGAGACCATGAAGGTGACTACCTGCCTCAATCCGCTTCACACCGCCATGTCGATCTATGGCTGCATGCTCGGCTACACGCTCATCTCAGCCGAGATGGCCGACCCCGACTTGCGTGCCTTCATCCAGAAGATTGGCTACATCGAGGCAATGCCAGTGGTTACCGATCCCGGTGTACTGAATCCCTACGAGTTCATCGGCACCGTCATCAACCGTCGTCTGCCCAACCCGTTCATGCCCGATGCTCCGCAGCGTATCGCCACCGACACGTCGCAGAAGCTGCCCATCCGTTTCGGTGAGACCATCAAGAAGTACGTGGCACGTGGCCTCGACAAGGACAACCTCGTGCTCATCCCGCTCACCTTGGCAGGCTATGCACGCTATCTGAAGGGCCTCGACGATATGGGCGAACCTTTCACTCCTTCCACCGACCCGCTGCTCGCCGAACTGCAGGCCATCGTGGCTCCGCTCGAACTCGGCAAGCCCGACCAGGACTTCAGCTGCCTGCGCCAGCTCTTCAGCCGCAAGGATGTCTTCGCTGTCGATCTCTACGAAGTCGGTCTCGGTGAGCGCATCGAAGGCATGGTCAAGGAACTCTATGCTGGCCCCGGTGCTGTTCGCGCCACGCTGCACAAGTATGTGTCGGCACGTTGATATTTCGATACATCTATAACAATTCCGCTTGCAGTTTTATACTGCAGGCGGTTTTTTATGATAAAGTCCAATGGGTTCTAATAATCCATCATCTTTTATCGTAGCATACAGATTTGGTAAACGAAATCTTTATACTCTTGTAGGAGCATACTGTTTTGGTAGATGGACTCTGTATGCTCCGAGCGCGGCATACAGATTTGGCAGATAGAATCTGTATGGTCCGAGCGAAGCATACAGATTTGGCAGATAGAATCTGTATGGTCCAAGCGCGGCATACAGATTTGGTAGATGAAATCTGTATGCTCCGAGCGCGGCATACATATTTGGTGGATGAAATCTGTATGGTCCAAGCGCAGCATACATATTTGGTAGATGAAATCTGTATGGTCCGAGCGCGGCATACATATTTGGTAGATGAAATCTGTATGGTCTGAGCGCGGCATACATATTTGGTAGATAGAATCTGTATGGTCCGAGCGGAGAATAAAGATTTGGCCGATGGAATCTGTATGCCTCGATTGGGGAAGGGTTACTCTGCTTCTGGAGCGGGCTCGTCGTTGCGCGACTTGAGTTCGGCTGCCTTTTTGAGGAGCATCTTGCGGTCGTGGGCCGACTGGTTGAACGGATACCTGCCGTTGCGGAGCACGGTGCCGTTGCGATAGGCGTAAGGGGTGATGCCCAGACGACGACGGAAAACCGAGATGAGATAGTTCTCGCTACTGAATCCGGTGCGCCTGGCCACTTCGGCCACCGACAGTTCGGGATTGTCAAGCAGGTCGATGGCCTGCATCAGACGCCAGCGGAAGATGAACTCCTGCAAGGGCAGTCCCACCAGCAGTTGCATGGCGCCACTCAGCCACGTTAGGTTCTTCACCTTCAGAAGGAGGGCGATGTCGGCAGAGGAGTGTGTCGTGGTTCGCTTGACATTGTCTACCACGGCATCGACGATAATTTCACCCGTGGGAGCCCCATTGCTCTTGTAGAGCTCCTCTACGGTACTGACTGTTTTGATTTCGTCAATCATTTTGTTTGTTGTTTATCAGGTTATTACTCGGGTTATGAGCTTTCGCTCGATCACTCAGATTTTTCGCGCCGCGTCCCTGCTTGAACAGGTTGGTCCACCAGCTTACTCTACCTTGGACCTCTCCCTTCCCTGCCTCTCTGGATCCATCCGTCACAGACACTCTCTTTTTCTTTATCGACCTTTCTTTGAGAGCAATTCTCATGGAAATAGTCTTGTTGGGGCTGCGCTCGCCCCGGCCCCCTTTGTGGGGGGGCGGGGAGGAGCTTTAAGCCCCGACTATTTCCTTCTTTCAGAATTGCTCTCCCGCCAGGTCCCGACGTTCGTCCCCCTTTACCCCCTTACCCCTATCCTTAACCCTTCCTTGTAGTTATATGAGGACATGATGGACCAAGGGGAAAGACCCCCTCAATCCTCCGCACCCCCTCTATCCCCCGAACAGCGGGGGCAGAATACCTGCTTAGGGGGAGGACTGGCTGATCCAAGGGTGGCCAGCAATCTATTCAAGAGGACTTGATTGTCGGGACTTGGTTCTTCCCCCTAAGCAGGGGGACCGAGGGGGTCTGTTCCTAATCATACAGTGCATGCAGGTCGGTTTGACTTAGGGGCTTGTCCTTCGAGACGTAGATGTTGAAGGTCATGCGGCCCTTGTGACGGTAGATGATGTGCTGGAAGCGACGGCGCCAGTCCCACGAGAGGAGCTGGTAGTCGTTGCACTGGCGGGTGAAGCCGAGGAAGCCGATGGGGATGAGGCCGGAGGGACACGAGTGCAGGTCATCATGCAGGAGGTTGTTGCAGCACCTGACAAGCGGATGCGGTGTGACGCTGATGATGCCCTGCTCCCGTGCGGACCTGCTCCGTCGGACTACGGTGCGCGCACTGCGGCTCGTTGCCTTGGCCAGATAGTTCACTGACAGGACTGTCCTCGCCGCATGAGACGAACTTCCCATGAGAGGAAGTCCCTTCGCTTGTAACTCGTCGGCTCGGGTCTTGGCATTGATATTGGTCAGGAAGAGCAGCAGCTGTATCTCCTTCTCGATTTCCGCTATGCGAATGCTGCCTCGGCTGCGGAAGTCCATCTTGGCGACACTCATCGCCAGGCTGGTCTCTCCGGTCCTGAGCGTCATCCAGTAGCCGTAGAGCCTCTTGAACGAACGTGCTACGATGACCGTCCTCCCATCGGCGAGTTGCTTCACCTCGAAGAGCGGATGACCCTTGAAGATCGCTTCGAGCATTTTCATGGATTTCGTGTAGCCCATCTGGAAGTCACGGCGGAACTTGCGCTCGTTCACGAAGATGTACGCGCTGCTCGGACTGAAGCACTTTATGGCAACGCTCATGGCCACGAGACTCTGCTCCAGGCGGTCGTCCTTTACCTCCTGGAGCAGTGCCATGGGCACATTGATGGCTGTCATCGCAAGCACATTAGGCTTGCGAAAGTTACTTGTCTTTCGCATATCGGAAACAGTGAGTGTCGGAGGGTAACTGACTCGATTTAGGTTATCCTTTTGACGTTGCAAAGTTACAAAAAATTTTTGAATTTACCAAATTTTTAAGCAAAAAAATATATCAAAATGTGCCAAAAATGCGCCGTTTAAAAACCCCCATATTTTTGCCCTTTTTAGAACACCAAATCGTGGCTACAGGCACTTGTAGCCACGATTGCCATTATTTGTTCACTGGCAAAAAGGGGCAAAATAGGGCAAAATAGCGGCTAGTAACGGTTAAAGCTGCAATGTTTGGGTTGCAATTGAAAAAACTTATTGCGAAACATCCAAAAAAAACATGCCAAACCGGCCTTTTTCGAACGTGAAAAGCGGAAAAAAGAGCATCATCTCACGTTGAATGATGCTCTTTTTTTTAGCCACCACAGGGACGCAAGAATGGCTGAGGTGCGAAAGAGGAATACAATAAGTGAAACACGGGATGAGGTGTGCATTGGATATTGTCATAACAATTTAATACGCTTTATTCCGACATCTCAGAAAAAAGCTGTAACTTTGCACCCAAATAATTATCAGTTTCATTCATAACTTTTTGAGCATTTATGAAAATACTTGTTGTCGATGACGAATTAGACATCTGTGAGATACTCCAATATAATCTTGAGACAGAAGGATACGAGGTGGATACCGTTAATTCTGCAGAGGAGGCACT
>Ga0310691_10001404_pt1 | contig 36729 bp, 25 predicted proteins | sample 176DNAGHGlowgp2_FD_203887 | JGI IMG/M metagenome (GOLD analysis project Ga0310691, IMG submission 203887) | Sheep rumen microbial communities from Palmerston North, Manawatu-Wanganui, New Zealand - 1766 DNA GHGlow gp2 (v2) (version 2) | ecosystem: Host-associated > Mammals > Digestive system >... | reverse complement strand
GAGAACATTGAATCTGAAAGAAAAAGCAAAAATATCTATCTGACGAAGAAAAAAGCAATATTAAGAACATTAAAGAAAAATGGGATTCAAATAATATATTTTGATTTTAACGAAAGATTATGAACAGAGATAAACAAATAATCAAAGTTAGCTTGTATGGAATACTTACCAATATTGCTTTGGTCGTTTTTAAATCAATAGTCTGACTTTTAGCAAACTCTATTGCTATCGTTTTGGATGCTGTAAATAATTTGAGTGACGTAATTTCCTCTTTGGTCACAATAATTTGAATCAAACTTTCAAATAAAAAACCAGACAAGGAACATCCATTCTGACACGGTAGAATTGAATATTTTGCGAGTATAGTTATTGCTATAATTATTCTTATCGCTTGATTTGCTGCAGCTAAAGAATCAATTCAGAAAATCATTACTCCAGTAAAAACTCATTATACAATTATTACCATAATAGTGGTTACTGTTGCAATTTTTGTAAAATATTTTTTGTGAACATATTACAAAAAACAATGAAAAAAGCTGAATTCATGAAGTCTAACTGCTAGTGGAGCTGATGCAATGAATGACTGTTTGATTGCATTATCTACTCTTATTGCTGCTTTAATCAGTATATTTTTTCATGTTTGAATAGAATGATATATCTGAATAATCATCTCATTCTTCATCATCAAAACATGAATAGAAATTCTCAAAGATACAGTAAATGAAATGATTTGAACCAGAGCTGATTCAGATTTGACTAATAGACTAAAAGCCAAAGTTCAGTCCTATGAATGAGTGCTAGGGGTTTACGATATGATGCTCCATAATTATTGACCAAATAAAATCATTGGGACAGCTCACATTCAAGTAAATGATGACATGACTGCAAAAGAAATTCACAGACTTACTAGAAATATTCAGGTTTGAGTTTATTCTGAATTTGGGATTATCATTACAATTTGAATCTATGCTAGTAATAATGAATGAGAATTTGGGAAGATTCAAAATGAATTAAATCAGATTATCAGAAATTATGAAAATATAATTCAAATGCATGGTTTCTATGTGGATGATTCGACTAATAATATTTCATTCGATTTAATATTTGACTTCAAAGAGGAACATCCAGAAAAAATCGTTAAGAAAATAAAAAAGGAAATTAAAGAGAAATTTCCTGATTACGAATATAGCGTGATTATTGATAATGACGTGAGTGAATAATGAATTAATATTTACAAAATAATACATATTTTCAATTATGAAGATTGATTAAATCTTCAAATTTTTCTTTAGTAACTGTATATTCTCATTTTTTATTATCAATCATAATAACCGAATTATTGTCTATCTTTTTTAATACAACTAAATGAGATCATTCCCCTTTTTTAATAGGTATTATACAAAAATAATTCTTTAATTTTTCTTCTAATAATTCTATTGTAATATCATCATTGAAATATTTTCATCATTTATTTTTGAATTCATTTAATTGAGTTTTATATTCTTCTAATAATGGTATTTCATCTTCATTAAGATTAATGAATATGTCTTCAGATTCATGAATGATTTCTACATCATATCAAAATTCTATTAGTAATATTCAAATTTTAGGAACCAAGCTTACACTTGGAAAAATCGTTGAAAATATAAAATCAGAACTATCATATTCTTGGTGATTTTCTTTTAGAATGCATGATATACAAAAGTTTCAACAATCCATTAATTAAGAGAATGATATAAATTTATTTGTATATAAAACATTGCTTATGTTTGATTCTTTGCATTTTCATACAATTCATTCACATCATGATAATATTGGTATTCACATTTCACGTCATACTATAGATAAATGGGCTAATTGTCATCATTTTTCTGATATTATTCATTTAACTTTATGAATCTTTTTTATTAAATCTGGATATAGTTGTTTTGTTATAACTATACAATCTTCATCTATATCTCATATATCATTATTATTTTCTATTATTTTAATTTTACCACTAAATTCTCAATTTGAAACTACCACTACATTAAATTCTCACATATTTGATCAAACATTTAAATCATTTACAGAATATTGAATGTCTGTTGTTATTGGGCGTGCTTGTAAGATGAAAACTTTTCAATCTTTAATACTGAACTCTACATCCATTCATTTATTAAATATTTCTCTTACTTTTTTTAAAGAATCTGCTAATTCTTTAAGTTGTTTTTCGCCTAGTAATGATGTATTTGATTCTATAGATCCATCTTCTTTAATTTTTATACGATCTGGCGATATTTCTCATGATACTAATTTTTCATTCATTCAATTTGTTATATCAATATTGATACCATTCTTAGTTATGAATGCAACTCAGGATGCATCTCAATATACCATTTTTTGGATTAAAACTCATCAGTGTAAATTATTGGATTTTGATCATCTTCAACTTTTTAATACTTTACGAATAGTATCATATAAATTATTCTTATCTATATTAAGATAAGATTCAAAGTATCACGCATAACTCTTATCTAAAGAATCTTCTCATACAAAATTGCTTCTTACAATATAAGGTCCATCTCACATCGTACTTTCTATTTCATCTTCAAGTTTTTCTTTCTCTAAATCATCATAACTTTCATTTTCTATTTTTTCTATACATTCTGGACTAAGTACTATTCATGGCAAAACATTTAATCAATAGTTCTTTACTATAGATAAGTTATATCATTTTGTACCGTGTTTTTTGTAATCATAAAACATTATATCATTGATATCAATAACATTGTCTTTTTCGTGTATGCTCTCTTTAAACTTTCAGAATTCTTGTTCTAATTGATTCAAGTGTACTTTTCATTCTTTGTCCGAGTTATCTCAGTCTTCCCAAATTGCTTTTTGAACTGCCAACATCCATTTTCATAGTGAAGTTGAACAAAATCTTTGAATATCATCGAATGATTCGTTAGATTCTTTTCAAACTAAAGGATCTATGACATTAAATGTTCTATTGGGGATATCATATCAAATGATAAGTTTTGTGTGTAATATATCGTCGTATTCTCATGCAAGAAGAACAAGATATCAATTTTTTAATTCATTTATAATATCATCATTAGATATAGAATTAAAATCACTTAATCATCACTTTTCACAGAAATCTTTGTAATAATTTTCATATTCGCTCATTAAATATTCAAACATTCAATTAGAAAATCATGGGTTTTGAAAAAAGTTTGTATCTGAATGTATTAATTTTGTTTTTAATCCTTTATTCACCGCATATAATCATATTCATGAGTAATGTTGTCATGGTATAAAATCACTTGATGATTTTCTAGCTATTTCATCTTCTAAATCTTTTGAAAATTTAGTTCAATAAAAATAATTAAGTGCCATTAATAATGATGCAGCGGAACAAGTTAATCAAGTTTGCCTATATCAATTAACATGGTATTTATTTTTTAATTGCTTTTTTTCAATAAGTTTTGAAAGTCATTCGTTTAAATCTTCAGAATTTAAATTTTCTGATTCAAGAATATCTTTTACTTTATGTTGTAATTTCAATGCTGGCAATCATTGAAGTTGGCTTATATATTGATATTCAACAAGATTATCAAATGTCAGAATGTCGTTGAGATTTTTTTCATCTTTTCATTCAATATTATGTGAGTGGTGTGTGAGTTCTTCAATTTGATTATTTAATTCTTCAGCAGAATAATTAAGGAATTCGTTAAAATCTCTTTCTAATCTAATGTTAAATAAATCTTCATCTCATGAGTGATATTGGTTTAAGATACTGTCTTTTATTAATTTTATATGTGGATTTCATGTTTTTAGTGCATAGAGATAAAGTAAATGATGCCTTTTGTATCTTACAAAAAATGATCATTTATTTGGTTCTTGATTTATAGAATCCCTATTGTAAATATCTTTTAATTTTGATATAAGATATTCTGCTTTTTGCTTTAGAACTCATGATAATGCCAATCATTCAAAATCTACTTGGTTAGCAAACCTAAGTGTATCTAAGATTAATTGTAAATCGCTTGGAGATAGTTCTGTATCTTTCGAAAGAATGAGATCTATATAATCATTATTAAAATGGTTATGAAAATCCCAGAACTTTCTAAAAGAACTAATGAATTTCTCGTCGTCTATTGATAAAATATCTGCTAATATTCTAGCATATTCTTCTGTCTCTAATTTTTTTCTATTTTCAGAAACAAGCTCATCAATAAAAACTTTATCAATAGCTTTTTTTTCGTCATATTGCATTCTTGATAATGTATTCTTCATTTTCTTAATTATAAATTATCAAAAAGGATGAGGATATTTATTATATTTTTTTGTTAGATTGCTTAAGAATCTTTGGGAATGATCTCTTGAAAGCTGGTATGTTCCAGGGAGAATGACTTTGTTTACATAGAATCATGGAATCTGACAATCTATGTCTACAATATAGCAATCTTTTCAGAGCTTTTTGAATAATTTTTTTATTTCTGGAATTGAGTTCTTGATTTCTATGTTTTTGTAATTTTCTGTTTGATTTTTCTTGAAAAGAAATCCTAGAATTTTTTCGGTTTTTTTATTAGCATAGAATAAAATGTGTTGGTAAAAATATTTTACATTAGAATAGTTTTTTCATGGTTTAAAATTTGGGTATTTGTTCATTAAAAATCACCGAGTTTGTCATTGAAAAGCTTCTTCTAAAGCTTTGATTATAGCTCATCTTAAAGATGGTTTACATGATGCTGTTATGAGGGCATTTATTCATCATGCATTGTGTTTACATACAATCATAACTGAAGGAATTCAATAATCATTTAGCGATGTTGTATTTAAGATATCTAGTTTTACTCAATTATTATTTAATAATTTAATCATGTATTGTATTTCTAGATCTTTAATTGAATCAATGTTAATTTTTGGAGGGGTTATTTTATTATACCAGATTTTCATATTTACATGACGTTCTATACATTCCATTATTCAGTTTAATATTGCTAACTCTCTAGTACGATGTGCTGAACATCATGTACTTGTTCATTCTCAAATTGAATCTTCTCATTTTGCTGGTTTATATGGGCAGTGAATAAATGAATAGGGAATTTCTAATTTTTTATTTGAAATTAAGGAATATCAAATTCATATTCCTATATTTTTAATTCATTTTAATGTCTTAGAAACTGATTGGGATTTCGAAAAATAACTAATTCATAAATCATTCATATAAGAAAATATCTCAACTCTTTTTAATTTTGTCGTGGGTTGAAAATTGAATAAATAATACCTTTCAATGGCTTCTCATATCGTTTTGTGAAGTGCTTCATCTTTATCTAATGAAATTCATCATGCTATATCTGGATGCTCTCAATGCGGGCAACAAATTGGTGCCATAAAAGCATATATCTCAGGATATCATTTTATATATACTTGTTTTATATCCAGTATAATTCACATATCTTTTAAATTTTTTATCTCATTTTCTTGTTTACGATTATCAATAACTTTTGTATCATATTTTTTCGTATCTATTGCCTTCTTAATTTGTTTTTTACCAGAAAATCATTCAACCCTATATAATTTATCTTTTGAATTAACAATTACTCATTTTTTATAGGACTCTAATACTTTCATTATAAAGTTATCAATAATTAAAGAAAGGGGAGATGTTACTCTCCCCCTTAAGTTAAGCAGTACACAACAAGGCAAACTCTACACAATCTGTTGTGTTTACATGTTCGATTGTCATCGCCGATATATTAGAAAATAAAAACATTGTTACTCTATTTTCATTTACAAAAAAGGGCTCAAAACTGAGCCCGCAAAAAAATATATCATTATCATGTAACTGTTGTGAATCTAACCAATTCATAAGCTATATCTCATAAATAAATACAAGAACAAACTTGACAAATATAACACCTACCTAACATAACACTTATATTATATATTTTTTTTACAAATACAAGACGAAAATTATTTTAATAGAAAAGTTTCTTAAAATAACCATTTAAACAAAAATTTTCTTAATTCTAACGTAAAATCTATATTATACATATACTCATATATTCTCAATGGAGGTGCGGAGAGTTGAACTCCGGTCTAAAAGGCATGCATACAAACTTCTACCACTATAGACTTCTTTTCATCCAGATTTTTTAAGTTAGACCAACAGGATAGTGAAAGAAAAGAGTCAAACTTATTCACTTTTTATCAATCCAACTATAAAGTTCCTGCTATAGGTCGACCTTCATTCTAGCAGGAGTCAAAATGAAGGTTAATGAATTAGCAGTAAGCGTAAGCTTTAACTAATCCAGCTCTTGCAAGAAGAGACTTTGCGCTAGTTTTAGCATTGTTTTTTTTGATCCATGATTAGCCTCTAGGAATCCTCGAGGAGTGGCTATCTATACACACGGAATCCTTCCATCAAATCCAAAATTCACCCCCCCCATGTGTACTTTGATTATAGTTATTCACCACCAAAATTCAAATAAATAAAAAAATCTGGCTTCAAATCTCCCCCATCCCCTCTTTATCAAGAGGGGTGATTTATTTTTCCCCTTGATAAAGGGGATGCGGCGAAGCCGAGGGGATTTGAAAATTTGTGAGGATTCTCTTGCTTTTGCTTAGGATGATAATTCATCTAAATCAGATTTTTAATCTTTGAGTTTCCTTTGACTTTAATATAGTAAATCGTATAAATTATTATTGTTTTAATTATTTATAATGACTATGGCTTATTCGTTAGATACTATCGTAGCGTGGGCAAAAAGAAGGGCTTTTACATTTCCATGATCAGATATTTATGGAGGTTTGGCCAATGCTTGGGATTTAGGACCTTATGGAGTATTATTGCGTAAAAATATTTTAGATGCCTGGTGGAAACATTTCGTTCAAGAACGTCAGGATATGGTTGGATTAGATGCATCTATTTTGATGAATCCAAAAGTTTGGGAAGCTTCTGGACACGTTTCTTCATTTTCTGACCCTCTTGTAGATTGTCGCAAATGTAAATACAGAGACAGAGCGGACAAACTTATCGAAGATCATATTGCTAAAAATAAATTAACATTAGATGAAATCCAATCAAAAATCTGAGCTGATTCACTTACACCAGAAGCTTGGACATTTGACCAGCAAACAGCTTTCTTATCTGAATTTAAAGTAAAATGTCCTAAATGTGGAAGTTGTGATTGGACTGAACCAAAAAAATTCAACCTAATGTTCAAAACTCAGCAGTGAGTAATTGATGGAGAATGAAAAGATATCTATCTTCGCCCTGAAACAGCTCAGTGAATTTTTGTAAACTTCAAAAATATCTTAGATACTACTAGAATGAGAATTCCTTTCTGAGTAGCTCAAGTAGGTAAATCATTTAGAAACGAAATCACTCCAGGGAACTTCCTATTTCGCGTACGTGAATTTGAACAGATGGAAATTGAATTTTTTTGTGAAAATGATGAGAAGAAATGATTAGAATGGTTACAAAATTGGAAAGAAACTTGTGAAGAATGGTGGATTGAAAGGATTTGAATTAATAAAGATAAACTCCGTTTTCGTGAGCATGATTCAAAGGAATTAGCTTTCTATTCTAAATGAACTTGGGATGTTGAGTATGCTTTCCCTTGGTGATGGTGAGAATTGCAAGGAATTGCATATAGAACTGATTACGATTTACAGCAACATATGAAATTTAGTGGAAGAGATATGCAATATACTGATCCAATGACTGGAGCTAGATATGTGCCTCACTGTATAGAGCCATCTTGGGGATTGACTAGAGCTGTTTTGACTGCTATGATTGATGCTTATGATGAAGAGGAATATACAAATGGAAACTGAGAAAAAGAAACTAGGACGGTTGCACATTTTCACAAAAATATAGCTCCAATTAAGTTTGCTATTTTACCTTTGATTAAGAAAGATGAAAAGCAGGTAGAAATAGCTGAAAAGATCTTTCATGATTTATCAAAAAATTTTTTCTGTGAATATGATGATAATGGAGCTATTGGAAAGAGATATAGAAGACAAGATGAAATCTGAACTCCATTCTGTATTACAGTTGATCAACAAAGTTGTGAAGATGGAGAAACTGTAACAATTAGAGATAGAGATACAATGGAACAGAAGAGAATCAAAATTTCAGAAATTGCTGATTTTATGAAATAATTTTTATTTATATATTTTGTGTAAATGAAAAAGTTTATTAAAAAACTAATTCGTTATGATACTTTGTACTCTGTATTGAAGGATAGTTTTTTCTATCAATGGTATAAGAGAATGTATGCAAAACTTGCAAATTTTCTTTATGAAAATCCTTCCAAAGATTTCTTTATAATTGGAGTTACTTGAACAAACTGAAAGACAACTGTTGTGAGTTTATTACACAAAATATTAAATGATAATTTGGCTCCTACAGTAGCAATCAGTACAGCAAATATCAAAATCTGAAATCAAGAAATGGAGAATACGAAAAAAATGACTTCTCTTGATTGTTTTGATATGCAACAGACTTTGGCTACTGCTAAAGCCGCATGATGTAAAATTGCTGTTTTAGAAACTAGTTCTCAAGGATTAGATCAGTACAGATTTGAATGAATCAAATTTGATTTTGCTGTTTTGACAAATATTACTCAGGATCATCTTGATTATCATAAGACAATGGATAATTATGCTCAGGCTAAGAAAAAACTTTTTAGATATGTGCTTACAAACTGAAAAGATAAGAAATATGCTGCGATATGTGTAGATGATAGGACTGGTAAAAAGTGGTTTGAAGAAATGGCATTTGATCAAAAGATTTCTTATGGTATTTATAATTCAGCTGTAATTAAAGCTACTAAGATTGAGGAATCTCTTGAATGAACTTATTTTGAATTTTCATATCTTGGACAGAAATTTTCTGGAGTTACTCAGCTTATTGGTTCATATAATATTTGTAATATTTTGGGAGCTCTGTCTGTTGTGGCTGCACTTTGATTAGAACTTCAACCTGCATTGAAATCAATAGAAGATTTTACATGAGTTTCTGGAAGAATGGATCCCGTGTATATTGATGGAGTTAAGTTTTATGTAGATTTTGCTCATACGCCAGATTGACTAGAAAAAACTTTGAGTTTTGCTAGTAAAACTAAATGAGAGTGAAGATTGATTACTATTTGTGGAGCTCCATGAAATCGTGACAAAGAAAAGCGTCCTATTATGTGAGATATTGCTGTGAGGTATTCTGATGTTGTAATTTTTACAGATGATGATCCGGATACAGAAAATAGGCTTAGTATTTTAAATGAATTATCTAAAACTATTCAAGAAAAATGATATCCTGCAAGTAAAAAAGTATATATTATTCCTGAGAGAAAGTATGCATTACAATTTGCTTCAGAGATTGCTAGGAAATGAGATGTGGTTGTTTCTTGTGGAAAATGACATGAGCAGATTCAACTTACAAATTTCTGAAAACGTAAGTGGAATGATAAAAAAATTTTAACTGAGCTACTTTTGTCTCAGAATAAGACTATTTTGAATGCAAAAGAAATAAAGAAGACATATTTGCAGAATTTAAAATCTGAAAAAAATCAGAGTCATATTACACCGCAGCAATATTATTCAAATTCTGTAAATGCTAGTGTTAATACGAATGTTAATACTGATAATAGACCTTCTGGAATGTTTAAATCTGTTAGTCAATAATGTTGGAAATTTTAGAAAATCGTGAATATGTTGTACTGGATTTAGAAACTACGTGACTGACTCCATATAGAGAATGAATTACTGAAATCGCTGCAATAAAATGCAGGAATTGAGAAGTAATTGAAGAATTTCAGACATTGATAAATCCTGAGAGACATATTCCAAATTGAATTGTTAGACTTACATGAATCACAAATGAAATGGTGGCTGATGCTCCTACGATTGATGAGGTTATGCCGAGATTTTCTGAATTTTTATGAGATGCAGTAATAGTCTGACATAACGTGAGTTTTGATTTCAGGTTTTTGAGTTATTATCATTATCAATGTATGTGAACGTATTTGGAAAATGAAACAATCTGTACTTTGAAATTAGCTAGAAAATTATTACCAGAGCTCCCAAATAAAAAATTGTGAACCGTCTGTGAGTATTTCTGAATTACTAATGAAAGAGCCCACAGGGCTATGTGAGATACTCGTGCTACATTAGAAGTATTATGTAGATATCAGATGATGGAAATTAATGATTAAAAAAAGACTGATTTATATCAGCCTTTTTTTATATTGTTTTAAAGTATTAATTACTTTTTACTAGATTGTATGTATCTTTTGCAATCATCAATTCTTCATCTGTAGGAATTACGTAAACAGGAATCTTTGAATCATCTGCAGAAATCATTCTGAATTCTCATCTGAAATTGTTTCTTTCTTCATCGATTTTAACTCCTAATGAAGCAATTTTCTCGCATATCATCTTACGTGTATTGATGCTATTCTCTCCTACTCCAGCAGTCATAACTATTACATCAGCTCAGTTAAGCATGTTATTGTACATTGCAATGTAATTAGCAATTTTTTGAACGTACATATTCTGAGTCAGATTTGCTCTTTCATTTCATTCTTTAATTGCATTTTCGATATCTCTTGAGTCTGATGAAATTCAACTAACTCCTAGCAATCCACTATTTTTGTTTAATTCTTTAGTAGCTTCACTGATTGTAATTCATTTTTTGGTACAAATATATTCGAGTATACTTGGGTCAATATCTCCTGAACGTGATCCCATCATAATTCCTGCTAATGGAGTGAATCCCATTGATGTTTCTATAACTTTTCAAGCATCAACAGCTGTAATACTTCATCAGTTTCCGATATGGCATGTAATAACTTTTAATTTATCATTATTTAAGTGTTTACAGATTTCTTGATAAACATATTTGTGGCTGGTTCCGTGGAATCCATATCTTCTTACTCCGTATTTTTCATACCATTCATAAGGAACTGGATATAGGAAATGTTCAGGATTCATTGATTGATGGAATGCAGTATCGAAAACTACTGCATTTGGTACGTTTGGTAAGATCTGTTGAACAGCTTCGATTCATGTGATGTTTGCAGGATTGTGTAATGGAGCGATTGGGATCAAATCTTTTAGAGTCTGCATGATTTCATCGTTTATTAGTGTAGATTCGTGGAATTTTTCTCATCAGTGTACCATTCTATGTCCAACTGCACCGATTTCATCTAAAGATTTTATGGCTCATTTATCTGGAGAAACTAGGATATCCAATATTTTTTTGAGAGCTTCTCAGTGGTTAGCTAGATTTCATGAAAATTCAGATTTATTTCAATTTTTGTCTTTGTGTGTAATAATTCATCATTCAATACCGATTCTTTCGGCCAATCATTTGGCTTCTACTGAAAAATTATTATCAGCATCAAAAAGCTGATACTTTAAAGAAGAACTTCAAGCATTAAGTACGAGAATTTTCATAGTAATTTGCATATAATATAAAAAATTACCTTTTATGGTATGTATGTTATAAATAATACTATTAAATTCAATGGAAACAATATTGAATTATTTTTTCATAATATTATATTGTTATATGATTTTATTGTAGTTATAAAAATTATGATTATTGATTCTCATACTCATCTAAATACTACTCCCCTTTTTGTGGATTATAAAAAATATTTAGAAAATTTTGAAAAAATCTGATGAAAAATCTTGGTAAATTCTGGGGCAAATAGTGAGTATAATCAAAAATGAATAGAAATAGCTAAGAGTGCTTTAGTTAATTCTCCAAACTTAACTGTAAAAACAGCTATTTGACGACATCCGTGTGATATCTCCTATAATGAAGCAGATTTTTTACCACTTTTGGCTGAATTGGAAAATTTATATGTTGCTAATAAAAACTTTATTGTTGCAATTTGAGAATGCGGCATAGATTTACATTTCCCAGACAATCCTACCATTGAAGTTCAACAGAATGCTTTAAAATTACAGGCGCAGTTAGCTAGAAAATTGGATTTACCATTGATGATACATTCTCGTGATGGTTTCCGTGAAACTATTGAAGTTCTCAAAGATTTTTCAGATTTAAAAATCTATTTTCATGCACGATGATATTGAAAACATGAATTAGAAGAATGTGAAAAGGTTTTTCCGAATTTGCGAATTGGTTGTACAAATGTAATTGAATATCCAAGTGCAGAAAAAATTCGTGAAGCTATTCGTAATGTGAAAACAGCGAAATTTTTAACTGAAACTGATGCTCCATTTTTACCGCCGCAAACAATGCGTTGACAACAAAATGAGCCAGCTTATGTGACTTATGTATATTATAAATTATGTGAGATTTTATGAGTTGATAAAATTGAGTTAGAAAGAATTATTGAAGATAATGTAAAATCTTTATTTTTTATGTAGGTTTTTTGTATATTTATCTTTTATTAAATTTATCAAAAATGTAAAATCTTTGGTGGTTTTTTTATTTGAAAACAGATTTAGAAATATTATACTGATTTTTGATTTTTTTATATTTTTAATTTTTCTGTTATGAAAAATTTTCTGAAGAAGTATTGACCAGTAATTGGAATAACATTACTGATTGTTTTGATTTTGTATATTTGATATCGGGCATTCTCTGCATATCGCGGAGAGCATGGTTATTATGATTCAATATTTTCATCTGGTCAAAACTGGTGGGTTGTTATTTCTTCATTGTTGTGTGTTTGAATTTTTCCTGTTTTGTATTTATTCGCAGCGAAGGATATAAAAATTAAGAATTTGATTCTGTGGACTTGAATATGAGCTGTTGTTTTTTGATTAATTCATTGTTATATTAAATGAGAGGTGCTTTGAGTATGAGGATTAATCGTTTTGTTTAATAATCTTTTGTTATTCTCACTTTGAACTTATTTAATTATTGGGTTTTCTGCTGTAGGAAGTTGGATTCAAAGAAAGTTTTTAAAATTTCAGCAGCATCGTTGGCAAGAGATGCTTCTCAGTTTTGGATTGTGAATGATTGGTTTTATTATAATTGTTCAGATTTTATTGTGATTATGAGTATTGTATTGAATTGTAAGTTGGATTCTTTTTTTGTGATTAGGCTTTATGATTCGATATGAGAGAAAATGATTAAAACAGCGATGTGATATTATTGATTGAATTTTTGAGAGTATGATGAATTGAGTAAAAAATGCTAACTTATGAAACTGAGGTAAAATGTGATGTATTATGTTTTTTATTTTGAGTGTTGTATCTTTATCGTATGTTTATATCTGAATTCAGAATTCGTTTATTCCCTATTCTACGGCTTGGGATGCAAATCATGAATATATGTATACTCCAAAAATTTTAGCGGAAAATGCAGGTATTTACCGATGAAATACTGTTTGAAATACTATGCCTTGATTATGGCATCAGTTCTTGACGTTTATTTTTTCATTAACTGGTTGTACTGATTGATGGTTCTGATTATCGCCTGATAATTTGGCTGTTTCTATGAATTTTATGAGTGCAGTTTTTGTTTTGATATTTTGAATTGCTATTATATTTCAGATTTTTAATTTAATTAACGATAATAAATCTGCTATCGATGATGAAAAGTTAGAAAAGTGAAAGAAAAAAATTGTAGTAACTGAAAATTTAAAAAATTGAGTTTGAATATCTGTTTGATGGTCTATATTATTGTTATGGTTGACGAGTGGTATGTGAGCTTTTCTTGTTATTGTTGATAATAAAACGGATCTTTGAGTAATGGCTTTGTCTTTACTTGCTTTATTAGCTTGATTGATATTTTTGCAAAATAGAAAAAATTCTGATAATAAAAACGAGGTTTTAAAGTACTTAATTATTACTTGATTATTTTTCGGATTTGCGACATTGGCGAAGGTGACAGCTTTTGTGGATTTTGTATTATTCTGATTGTTGATTGTTTGACTTTGGTTCTCTTCTTTTACTACTCTATGAATAGGGATAATTACTATGTGAGTTGTTAGAAAATTCAATATTCTAACTTCTTCTGTAATGTTAACAGAAACTGATGCAACATGGTTGATGATTTTATGAGGTATTATAACTGTTATTTGATTACTTATTCATCTATCAAAATCTTCTTCTAGGAAAGAGTTTTGAAATAAAATGATTCATTTAGTTATTTTATGAATCAGTTTTCTACTTCCTTTAGTTATCTTAAAATTGCCTCGAGTTACTATAAGTCAAATAAAAACTGATTCTTATTCTATTTGAAATTCTTTGAAGTGAACTCTTTTAACTATGAATATTGTTGATACGAAAGATAATCAAAATAAATTTTTGGCTCAAAATGATTTAACCCAAAGCGATTTTGTTTTAGATTCCGAAGTTGTTTCTATTGAATGACAGAATGTTATTGATTCTGGTGTTGTAAGTTGAAAAGCTCAAAAAACTTTTAGTCAATGTTCATCGGTTGGAAATGTTTATTCAGAAGATGAATTGGAAGAGAATTTACAATCATTAGTTGGTTGACAGTGAGGTGAAGATTATTGAAGGTATATTTGATATTGATGGAAAACGTTTACTAAAGAAACAGTAAAATATGTGGATGATAAAGAAAAAGTTGAAAAAAATGGAATATATTGGTTGCTGAAGTTAATCCGACCTACTAGGGAAACTTGTTATTGATTAGATTATGATGCGAAGGTACTTTGTAATAATGCAGATGTTATTGATTCTTTTAAAATAGATGATTTGCGTGCTATTTATGAGAATGGAATAAGTGATCAAAACTCTGAAGCATGATTGCTATTAAAGACTGCAATTGATTCTTATAATGAAGCTAGATCTTCTGGAAAAATTTGATTTGTAAATCAAAATTTACCTGGAGTGTTTTATGATGAAATAGTAAATTTGAGGCAGTATTATCAGTCTCATAGTATATTGTCTGATGAGAATTCTGTAAATATTCCTTACAGATTTTTAGTTCCTTTGAATATTTCTTTTAACTGGTCTTTACAAAATTTAAGTAGTTATTATACTGATATTGGATATTTTTGGGTCGTTGTTTATATTTTATTAATAATTGCTTTACCTTATGCTATTGTAAAGAAAGATAAACTTTTGACTTCTATATCATTAACCACACTTTTATGATGGTGAATTTGGTGGATTATAGGTTCTGCGATATTATGGTATTGAACAGTTTTGATTTCATGGACGATGATTACATTAGCATTGTTTTTCACTAAATTGTCTAATAAAGAAAAAGAAGATCATCCAAAAATATTGTTGTTAACGTTAATGGTTGTTTTAATGTTAATTTGTTGTATTCAGATTTTATTAAACTTTTTGAGAATTTCTTCACAATGAGCTAATTCTATATTTGTACATTATAAATGAAATGTGGGTCAACAACAGATAATTAATGAAAATCTGCAAGCTGAAGTTAAACTTAAAAATTGATATGGTTGGAAAAATGTTTTTGATTTGCAGTTCTGACAATACAATCCAATAATTAATGCTTTATCTGATCGTGAAGATGAAGATTGAGTAATTGTTGCTTGAACGTATATTCAATATTTTCTTGGTAATCAGTGGAATATAAAGGCTGATTGAATGTTGTCTGAGTTCTGGAAAAAATCATCTGATTGAGATTTATGTAAGACATATCGAAGATTAAAAAATGATAATACTCGTTATCTGGTAATAGATCCTAATATCTGAACTGTAACAATGTGAGAGTGAAATGAAACATTGTTCTATAGATTCTTTGGAAAACTTAATCAAGATAAGTCTAAAATAGAGATGGATTGAACAATTATAACATTGGTTAGACTTGCGAGAGCTGGTTATCTTAAGTTATTAAGTACAAATAATATGTGATCGAAATATGCATTTATAGTTGATGATCAAATGGTTAGGCAATATTTTGGGCAGAATTTAACTGCTGAAGATTTGATTTTAGTTAGAGCAAAGATGGCTGTGTTACAGTATTTCTGAGATGCTAATGAGATTTTTGAAAAGATTTTAAATATGTTTATGACTAGAGTTGTTTATGATATGCAGTGATGAATCGAAGATATTGCTAATATTTATTGATTAGAAGTTGATAGTGATAAAATTATGTCTGTTGCAGTTAAATATATTAATTGACAATCTATTAAATGAGAAATTGAAAATTTAACTAATGAAGAGAGAATGGTATTGGTTAATTATATTAACATTTATCTTGCATATAAAAATTGAGATTCTGATAATGCTTATGCTATGGCTCAAAATTTATTGGTGAATAGTGTATCTGGATGAAGTCAAGTTATTGCTTTAGAACTTAATTAATATCTTTGTAGAAATAGATTATTAATAAAAAACTCATCGGATTAGCTGATGAGTTTTTTTACTTCGTCTACAAATGACATAATATCTTTTTCTAAATTTCATGATTTGTTAATTGAACATCAAGCTGCATTTGCATGTCATCATCATCCGAATTGCTTTGCAATATCTCTACAATTATACTTTCATTTTGCACGTAAGCTGAATTTGATGCAGTCGTCTTTTTCTTTTCATAATATTACTAGATCTTGGTCTTTAATGTCACAAATTAGATATAAAGCATAGTCACCACTATCTGGGTGTAATCAAAAGGATTCTAATTCTGATTGTGAATATCGTGAATATATTATGTCATCGAATTTTCTCATTCTTCAAAGTATTATTTGCATAAATTCCAAGTCTTCATAACTTTTAGAACGGAAAACATTATCGATAATCAGCTTTTTTTGTGCTCATTTTTTTAGTAATTCTAGATTATTCCTTGATACACGAATTGATTCTTCTCATTCATCAAAACGAAAATTTCCGCTATCTGTCATTATTCATGTAAGAAATAATGTTGCAATTTTTGAATCTATTAGGTTTGTTCGCCATTGCTTTGTGAGCTCATAAACTAGTTGAGCTGCACTAATTGATATGTCGTCACGGAATTCGGTTGAATTTGGAAGTGCTTTTGAAAAGATATGGTGATCTATAATAATTTTTTCTTGTAAATCAAAGTATTCTTCATGTCAAACAGTAAATTTTCTTATCATGTCATAAGTTGAGAAATCTACAAAAGCAATTAGATCATAGTTTCAGTAATCGAATTCAGTTTGTAAATTATCTATTGGCAAAAAATCAAAGATTTCACTAGGTTTATCTGGAGTGAAGTATGAAATGTTTTTTCATAGTTTTTCTAATTGTAATCATAGTCCAAACATTGATCAAATAGCATCTCCATCGATTGATTGGTGTCCGAAAATTGCAATATTTTTTGCTTTTTCTAATTTTATTTTTAAATCTTCTCCCTGCATTATTTTAAAATTAATTATAAATTATTCTTTGATTAAATTTTTGAGTTGGTTTAGTCATTTTTCTGATACTTTCATTTCGTTTCATAGAACTTGAATTGTGATATCTCATGGATTTCATGAGACTATAGTCATTAGTTGTTTCATTTTTGAAAATGGTAGATTCTCAGATGTGATAGCAAACATTTCCTCATTCTCATAATTAGTTTGTCATTCTGAGTGTAGCGAAGAATCCGTAGGTGTGTCACTTTTCTCTAAATTATCGTTATTATGAGGCGTAGCCGAAGAATCTTGAGAATTATCGGTGTCTCACGTATAAGATCCTTCATCTTCGGTTCAGGATGACGAATTATCATTATTCTGAGCTTCTGATGAAGATTGATCAACATCGTCAATCTCTTCTTCTGAAATGTCTTCATCAATATTTTCCTCTTCAATGCAATTTGTTTCCTCATCAATTTCAGTATTCTCTGTTTCAGTATCTTCTAGTATTTCATCTTCATTTACTGGAATATTTTTAGTCAGATTTTCTTTTTTTTCTTCTATCATTTTTTCATTTTGTGCAATGATTTCAGCTTTTATACGTTCGATATTAAGTTGTTGTTGCTCCCCTGCCCTAGCCTTTTTAACTTCAGAAACTGTATCTTTATCATCATAAGATCCTCAAGCTAATTCTTTCAATTTTTCACGTGAAGTTTTTACTATTTTAGAAATCTGAATTCTATTCTTCTTTCGTCATGAAACAATTACCAAATCAAATTTTGATAGTCAATAAGTCTCTGATAAGAAAATATCGAAATTGTCGGAGATATCCTCTATGGTGATAAAAAATCATTTTTTCTTAGCACGACGTATATCCTTGATATATCAAACTATCTCAAAATTTCAAATATCGGTTTTATCTTTTATGTTTGAAAGTAGAGTTCTTTTTTTAATAAATTTATATAATCCATCTAATGGATTTCATGATATAAAGCTTTTAAAAACCTCCTGTTCCATCATCAATCTTTCCATAAGTGTTGATTTTTCTATTTTTTTCAGAGGAATTTTATTGTCTAAATCTCAGAATAAACCTTGACTTGCATTTGCAGAATTTGAAATTCGGTTTATTATTGAATCTAAATTATTCCAAAGAACTTTACGATCTTCAAATCAATCCAGTGCTCATGATTTTATCAGTCATTCTAAGCTTTTTCTATTCAAGACCTTTGAACATCTTTTACAAAAATTTTCAAGTGAAGTATACTTTCATCATCTTTTTCTTTCCTCTTGAATTTCTTCTCATGTATCGAATCATACTCATTTTATGGAAATAAATCAGATTCTTACGCTTTGGTCAATGGCTGCCACATGATTAAATGATACATTAACATCAGGTTGTAAAATATCGATTCATTTCTGCTGAATCTCAGAGAAATAAAAACTCTGTGTATCTGTATCTTCCTCTACAGAACGTATCAAAGCAGCTGAAAACTCGATTGGATAATGAACTTTTAGATATGCAGTTTGATATGCAATCATGGCATAACATACAGAGTGTGATTTATTGAATGAATATGAAGCAGCTGGTTCAATCATTCTCTCATAAATCTGTGTTGTAGTTTCAGGTTTATAATTATGATAACTAGCACCACGTTCTTGAAATTCCTTTTTGAGTTGTTCGATGATATATTTTTTCTTTTTTCAAACTCCACGACGAAGAAGATCTGCTTCTCAAAGTGAAAATCATGCCATTGCCTGTACAAGAAACATTAATTGTTCCTGATAAACGGCAATTCCATACGTTTCCTTTAAAAATGGATCTAGATCTTCAATCAGTTTTCTTCTTTCTTCTTCTGCAACTTCTGCTCAATATTTTTTGGTCAATTCGGCTCTAAGTTCTGGATACATATATTCAATTTCTTCTTTCCCTAGTCTTCTATTGATATAACTTGGGATAAATTCCATTGGCCCTGGGCGATAAAGTGCATTCATGGCTACTAAGTTATCGATTTTTTCTGGAATTAGCTCAATCAAGTAACGGCGCATTCATGGAGATTCAAACTGGAATATTCACGTAGTATCTCATTGCTGAAAAATTGATTGATATGTTTCTTCATCATCGATTGGAATATCCAGACTCATCGTTTCCAAAAATTCTTCAAACATTTCTGGAATTTTTTCTCATCTCTGATCTGCACGTGCTTTAATAATTTTTACACAGTTTTTAATGATAGAAAGGTTACGCAATCCCAAAAAGTCCATTTTAAGAAGTCAAATTGATTCAAGTGTTGGCCCATCATACTGACTAACAATTGTGTGGTCTTCTTCTTTGTTATATTGAGTCGGAGTGTATGTTGTAACTTTTTCTGGAGCGATAATAATTCCACAGGCATGAACTCACATCTGACGGAGATTTCATGTGAGTTTATCTCAGAATTCTATTGCCTGTTGAATTTTTTCATCAGATTCATATATATTCTTCAATTCTGGAGCTCATTCTGGATCTTCTACTTGTGCAACTAATCATACTTTGTCTTGGAGTAAATTTGTAACATAATTTGATTTTTCAAAAGGTATTCAAAGAGTCCTAGCAACATCCTTGAATGCAGCTTTGGTTGCCATTTTCATGAATGTTCAGATTGAACAAACTTTTTCAGCTCAGTATAAATCATAACAATGCTCGATTACAGTTTGGCGTAAAGAATCCTCAAAATCGATATCGAAGTCAGGCATTGAAACTCTGGCGGGATTCAAAAATCTCTCAAATAGTAAGTCAAATGGTAGAGGATCTACTTCTGTGATTCATACGAGCCATGCTAGTAAAGATCATGCTCATGATCATCTTCAAGGTCAAACGGAAATTTGATGCTCTTTGGCTCGACGTACGTATTCTGATACAATTAAGAAGTATGAATTGAATCACATTTCCTTGATAACCTTTAGTTCATATTCCAAACGGTCTATATAATATCATAATGAGAATCTCTTATCTCTTCATGGAAATTCATTCTGATTTTTTTCAATAAAATCTTTTTTATATTGTGTGTAAGTCTGCAGTGTAAATTTGTGTAAATCCTCTGGTGAAGTATCTTTCAAAGCAATTTCAAGATTTCATTTATTTGTTCTCCTTACTAAATTTGCGATAGTTTCTTCATCTCGTGAATATCTAAATCTTCTAGATAATCAAAAGAAAGCTCTCCAACGTAATTCGAATTCATATGCTTCCATTTTGGTTTCCTGTGGTGCTTCTCAAGTCATCAATTTTTGGAGAACAAAAAATAAAAAATCTGTATATAAAATACGGTTTAGACTGCAAATTTCAAGCAGTAGATTTAAGAAAATCTATCTTATTCACCAAATAATTTCTTCCTAAATTTTTTAGGAGTTCTGAAATACAGTATGTGTAATATTCACATAAATATTCATGAAATTACACTTATCCAAATTCATGTTTTCATTAAACAGATATCATATCTATGTCATCAAATAGCTCAAATTACAACTCACGTAATGAAAGATATTAAAACGATTACGCATATAGTTGCTCAGATAATTCTCAGTGTATTATTTTTCATCTTAGGTATTTTTCTACAATATTTTTTCATTTTTATTTAATTATGATATAAAGCTGTTCATAATTATTTGTAAATTATAGTTTGGAATATATAAATCAAGTATAAATTAAAAAACAAAAAGTAGGATCATATCCTACTTCTCGTTATATTCTTTGAACGTAATATTAATCGTTGTTTAATTGTCTTGACATGAATGCAGGAGTCTCCCAATCTTCATCTGAATTATCCGGAGCACGGAATGCATCATTTGAAAGATTTACGTTGTCTATTGTAGACGAACTGAATCCGTTTTGATTAGCTGCATTTCATCCAATTGTTTCATTAATTCATCTTGTGATGAAATTTTCTGGTTGTCTATTGATAGGATTTCATCGATTATCAGTTCTAACTACTTTTCTTTTACTTGAAGCTTGTTCATTAAATCATGTAGCAATAATTGTAACTTTTACTTCGTCTTCGAAAGAATCATCAAATGACATTCCCCAAATCATGTTTGCTTCAGGATCAAGAATCTCTTGAACTACAGCAGCAGCTTCTTGAACTTCAATAGGAGTTAAATCTGAACCTCCACTTACAGCGAAGATAACTTTCTTTGCTCCATCAAGGTTTGTTTCAAGTAATGGGTTTTCAATAGCTTTTCTTGCAGCATCAACTGCCCTCTTTTCTCCAGCTCCGTATCCGATTCCAAGTAATGCGTTTCCTGAATTTAGCATGATCTCTTTAATGTCGGCGAAGTCGATATTGATATCTCATGGTTTAGTAATTAAATCTGAGATTCATTGAATTCCTAGATATAATACTTTATCTATCATTTCAAATGCTTGTCTGAATGTAGTTTTTTTGTCAGCGATGTTGAAGATTTTGTCATTAGGGATTACGATTAATGTATCTACATTTTCTTTCATCTTAGCTAATCCATCGATAGCATTTTCTTCTCTCTTTTTTCATTCAAAACCGAAAGGTTTAGTAACGATTCAAATTGTTAAGATTCCCATACTTTTTGCAACTCATGCAATAACTGGAGCAGCTCATGTTCCTGTTCCTCATCACATTCATGCAGTAATGAATACCATGTCAGCATCCCCTAATGCTTGTTTAATCTCGTTTTCAGATTCTTCTGCAGCTTTTCTTCAGATTTCTGGATTTGCTCATGCTCAAAGTCATTTAGTTATATTCATTCAAATATTAACTTTAGAACCAGCTAAGTTAGCAGCTAAATCTTGAGCATCAGTATTAACTGCGACGAAATCAACACCTTCTAATCCTTGTTGAATAATTCTGTTAAGAGCTTTATTTCCACCTCAACCGATTCCTACAACTTTAATTTTAGCACCTGGAGTGATTGGAGGAAGAGTTATTTCTTGAATAGTCATGATTAATTCTTGAATAAAAGAATAAAAGTTTGAATTATGTGTTTAAGATTTTTGTTTTAATGTATGTGGATTAAAACAAATCTTTGAAGAATTTTCAGATTTTTCATACTGCTTTTCAAATGTTTAGTCCTCATCATCCATGGCGAGTTTCTTCCATGTATTTCAATGACCAGTAATAACATCAAATTATATTGATGAATTGGATATTATTTGATAGATCACCAATGTTTATCACTTGATCTTTTGCGTAGAATGTAGCTAATTTGAATACTTCTTTAGAAAGTACATCTATATATTTAGTTTTGGCTCCTCATCATAGTAATAATATTCCTCAAGGTAATCTTCAATCTTTCTCTAATTTGAATAAATGGTCATTAATTTTTCCGAATATCTGTTCATATCTTGCACTGATAATTTCAGTTAAGAAATGTGTATCAAGTGGTAAGTCTTGTGGAGTTTCGCTATCGATTATACAACTTCAATTACTCTTTTTAATATCTTCAGCTTCCTTGATGTCAACTTGCATTCAGATTGAAATATCTTTTGTAACTTCTTCTCCTCCGATAGGTAGTGTTCCGTATCCTAAAGGATATCAGTCTTCATAAATCACGTAAGAAGTCTGATTCTTACCAATATCTACTAATACAGTTCCAAGGTCTTTATGATCATAATCTACAGCAACCTCACTTGCAGCGAGAATGTTTGGAATGATATCAGCAACTACTAATCAGATTTTATCGAAAGCATCGATTAATCCATTGTAGAAGTTCTTAGGTATCATGAATACATCTGCCATCAAATCTAATTTCTTACATTTAAGTCAGATGGGATCTTTTTCTCTTTTAGTTTCGTCTAGGATTCGAGATACTGGGACGATTTTGATAGTTTCGTAATTGTTTACGTTGGCTATCTCTCCTACTATTCTAGAGAGATGATTTAAGTCTTCCATTTCTACTGCTTCGTTCATAATTCTTTTTCATTCAATGATTCTTTGAGTTATCATTTCTGGATGTGAAATTCAAACATATACTTTGTCTATAAAATCTCCTCCTAATTTCTTGATAAAATATTCAACAATTCTATTTAATACGTTTGTGAAATCTTCAGCTTGTAAAATTTTTCCTTTTCTCATTCACATTACGGGTTCTATTTGTTTTGCTAAGATAACATCTTTGTCGTTATCTTTTCAGAATACAACAGCTTTGATAGTGTCATTACCAATATCAAAGATAGCTCTAATATCATTCATGTGGAGACAAAAATAAGAAAGTAAAATAACATAAACATTTTTATTTTATTTGTGACTTTTTATCTTGTATGAATATTTTATAAAAAAACAATTCAATATTTTTATTTAGTGATATATTTTAGTTATCAGATGAGAGAGTATAAAATTTTAGTAATTTTTAAAATGATAACTTTTAGTTTTCAGAAGAAAATCGTAATTATGAACTGTAAATTCTTGATGATAAAAATAGAGGTTATGAAAATAACCTCTTAATTTTATATAATATTGTTAATTTTTTTGCTCAACTAACATTTGATATCTTTTCATTAATTCAGCGACACATTCGCTCTCTGTCATTTTTGTACTAAATCCATACGCTTCCATTACTGCCCTATCATTTTCCTGGTGAGCTTTACGTAATTCTTTTGGCATTGTGAGTTCATCGTAAAGGTCGGCAAGTGAACTATCTGGGTAAAGTTTTCTTGCATCAAGTATAGCCAATGCTGTTTGTTCTATTTTCCTTTTCTGGTCAGCTGTTGGAGATGGTCGTGGAAATGTATTATAAACTAAAGACGTTGCATAACGGTAATCTGATTTTAATCTTCAAGCAACAGCTCTCATTCGTGCATTATGAACATTTGAAGTAAGAATTCAAAAGTGATAAATAGATGCATTTGGGATTGATATACTAGCATAACTATTTATTATATCAGAAGTTAAGAATCAAATTGGGATATATTTACGTTTTTCAGAAGATACAACAGGCATCATTATATAGCTACTCTTAGATTGTCTTATTTCAGCAAATAAATATGGAAATTGAGCCATTTTTTTTGTCGCTTCACGATTGCTACTATTTCTATAATCTTGAACTAACCTCAATCTTGATTGAATTTCTTTACTTGAAGAAAATAAATTAGGAGAAACTCCATCAAGCCAAATACAATAATTTTCTCAATTATTTAAGAAATCATCTGCACTCATATATCTTTTTATAAATTGCGAGATATTCGGTTCTCTTTTTAATATCTCATTTTTTTCTTCCGAAGATAAAGTTAAATATCAATTATCCATTGCTGCATTTCATTTTGTTGCAATCGGAACATTTTTCTGTAAAGGAGATTGAAGTTTATCAATAAAAACATTTGGGGCATCTAATAAATATCAATTGATATATTTTACAACCGATAATAATCAACCTTCATTCCAAATTTTTAATGGTTTTTTATATTCTCCATTTACAAATCAAATAATTACACAATGAACACGCGCTTTCAAACTTGCTTCACTGTCCCATCTGAAAGTTCTACGCGCAAAAACAATATTTATTCACATTTCAAATAAAGGTTTTCGTAATGTATTTACGTGTTCTCATTGAGTAATTGAATTTGTTGATACTAACGAACATATAATATTTGTATCTTTCATATAGTTTGCAGCTTTTATATACCAACAAGCTACATAATCTAACGTTCAATAATTTTTGAAATTTCAAGCAATATTTTTTATGTCAGTTTTTTGTTCTTCGTTTTGAAATTTATATCAAATAAATGGTGGATTACCCATAATATAATCACATTCTTTATTTGAAATTACTTCATTCCAATCAATTCTCAAAGCATTTCATTCTTTGATATTTGTATAAGATTTTAAAGGTAAGAAATTGATATTAGTTCAGACTATTTCTTCTGTTTCTTTCACTGTTTGAGATTCAGCAATCCAAAGTGCTGTCGTTGCAACTTTAACGGCAAAATCGTTAATTTCAATTCCGTAAAATTGGTTGATATTTACTTTAATCAACCAACTTGGGTCTAATGATATTTGATCTTTCCCAAATGCTCTAATTGCTTCGTTTTCTAATCTTCTGAGTGAAAGATAAGTTTCAGTCAAAAAGTTTCCACTTCCACATGCTGGGTCAAAGAACTTTAATGAAGCTAACTTTTTCTGAAAATCTATTAAAGCTGACTTTCTATCATTATCTCTTTTGTAAGCCAAAGCTCCGTCTAAATCTTCTCTTAATTCATCCAAAAATAATGGGTCAATTACTTTGTGGATATTCTCAATGGAAGTATAATGCATTCCCCCACTCCTTCTGGTTTCTGGGTTTAATGTAGATTCAAAAACAGCTCCAAAAATCGTTGGAGAAATCTCCGACCAATCAAATTTATCTGAAGCTTCATTCAAAATTAAGTCTCTTATTTCTTCTGTGAATCTTGGAATTTCTATATTTTCATTTGAAAATAATCATCAGTTTACATAAGGGAATTGCTCTAATTCCTTTGATAAGTATTGATCTCTCTTTTCATCTTGTGTATCTAATACTTTGAATAATTGTATCAAAGCATCTCTCATAACATCCAAATCGTTTGAATATTTCACTAAATAGTCATGAAACATATCTTTTTTACCAAAAATTCCTGCATCTTCAGCATATAAACAAAATACAAGTCTGACACAAAGTTCGTTTAATGATTTGTGTGATTCTTCATTTTCCAAATCTTTGTATTGTTTTGCAAATGCATCATAGATTTTACCTATCAATTCTCATGCTTTGAATGATATTTCTTCTTCCTTTTTGATATGTTCAGCTTTTTCATTTACTATGAAACTTAGTCTGTAATATTCTTTTGTAAGATTTTTTAATAGTATTTCTTCAGGTTCTGCATTTGGATTATTCATATCATAAACCAAAAAAGACTGGAAATTACAAGTAATAATCCATCTTGGTCTTTTGTCATAAGGTAATTCTGCCGAATATCTTTTGGCTTGTTGAAATGGATTTAGTAGTGAACCATCAGATTGTTTGATGGGTTCTCTCAGATTTCTATTGATTCATTTTTGTTCAATTAGTACTTTAGTACTTGGAATAAATCCATCTATAAATCAGTTTGCTTTGTCTATTTTTACATGGTCTTCAAATTCTATGAATTGAGTTGGATTTTCCACTCAAAGCACCTTACTCAACAAATCAATCCAAAAAGGCTGAGATTGTCATTTTTCATATCATTTTCATTCTCGTTCTTCTATAAATTTTTTAATTTGTTCTTTTCTTAGAGAATCTGATGCCATTAATTGTAATGCTGAATATAAAGTTGAGTGGATCTCTCACTATGATTGTAGTGAGGATTGTATTTTATCGATTACAGTATCCCATAATTCATCAGAAATTTCTTCAATAGTTTTTAGTTTTCAATCTGGTGCGCTATCGATAACTGTTCGATTATATTTATCGGCAACGTATTTATAAGCTTCTGCTGCATCTTTTAGGTGTTTTAAATCTGCTTCATGAATGTCTCTTTTTTTGTCTGTATAATCTCTTTTTCATTTCTGATCTACTAATTGCTGTCAGATTTCTGTAGGCATATAGAGTAGAATATTCATATCAGGTCTAGGGATTTCAAATAATCAATATTCAAATTCATCAAGCCATTCAAGGAATTTATCTCTTTCTTTTAGGTCGTGGATTTTTCATGCTTGATGTCACATATTAGATGAGACATATCTGTTACATATTACTATTTTTCATTCTTCTAATCGTTTCTTAATTCTTGGAGATGCTTCATATCTATCAACCGCGTAAAGAACTGAAGCTCTATATGGTCAAACTTCTTCGGCTGTTCATAAGTTTCAATTTAGATATTCTTCTACCATTCATGCGGATTTTTTTCAGTATTGTGGGAAATCTGCGATTTCTACATCGTATCATGCTGCTCTGAGTCTATCTACTAAAATCTTCGTTTGAGTCCCCTTTCCACTTCAGTCTGTTCAATCGATAACGATGAATAATCATTTTTTAACGTTTGTAACTAATTCATTCATTTTAGAATTCTCTCCGATTGAGTTTTTATCTTCGTTTATAGTGTTTGATAAGTTGTTGTTCATTGTGTTGTGCTAAATATAATATAAAGTCAGATTTTTTTGTTCTATTTTATTTTACTTTTACATTATATTTTAGTGAGATTTTTTCTCTTATATCTTGGTGGAATTTTAGCATACTATCGGAAATTATTACGTCTTTATTTAATACGGGATTTAGCATCCTTTTGAGACGAATAATTACTCTTTGAATATGCTTGATTGTTCGTTCAAAGAGATTTCATTGGAATCAATTTCCGAGAGCTTCTATTATGTTTTTAAATTTAGTATTTCATGTAAATGGTTTAATTCATAGTGAAATAGTTTGTTTCTCTTGGTAGTTTGGTAGAATTCATTTTACCCATTTATTACTTTCAAAAAATGAATTATTAACTTCTTCGTCAGGTTGATAAATCAAAACTAAATGGGCTATCCAATATGCTAAATATATATCAAGAGATGATAATGAAATTGGATATAAATTCTGGGCTTCTGATGTGATAAAGAATGAAAGACAGATTTTTTTTCTAGTTCTTTTTCATAGGCGTTTAGCTCATTTTAGTGCGAATAATATCATACTTCGAAATTTTACTGTTCGAATTCTTCAAGGTTTGGCTATAATGAATAAATCGATATCTGAATTTTCGTCTAAAGCATTAAAGCTGATTGAATTACATAGAAAGATTTGTTCAATAAATGGAATAGATTGAAAAGTAGATTTTAACCTTTTAATTTCTTTGATGTATTCATCCATGTATTCAGATTTCTGGTCTCGTGAAAATCAATCTCCATTTTCATCTTCATCAATGTTTTTTAGCATTTTGTTTGCGTTTGTTGGCTCGGCTTTTGAATATTGAAAAAAAAGTTCATTATTTTTTGGAACTGGATATTTCATAATTTCGTAAAATCTCAGGTATGGCTGAACTGATAAAGTCTTTATTAATCTTCCCGTGCTTCACATGAAATTAAGTCATCTTTATAAAATCTACATTTTTGGAATGTGATTGTCTGAGTACGAGCATCTACATGAAATTTTCCTACTTCTTTTCCTCATTTGCAACTATTACTACTTGGGCATAGAAGAACCATAATATCACCTTGTGTTAATTTGTTTAATTCTTCGCCTAAATTGTTTCCAGTGTCATGTTGTAAATAAAAAACTTTTCTTTCATTGATTGATCTAGGGGCAAATCATTTATTCATACTTATCTCCTTTATATCTCAACTAGTTCACCCAATTCGGTATAATCACATATTTGCTTGGTTTTGACGACAAGTGTTTCATATTGTTACTTTTTTATATTGTCTACTTATAATATTTCATGGTTCTTTAAAAGAAAAATTTAATTCGTTGCAAACGATTCAACTTGATACAAAGTTTGTTTTTGAACAGTATTTTGTTGCTGTGTTTCATCATAGCTTTATATAGTATTGTTCAGGTGAGACTATTTTCCCGTCAGATAATTTCAGATTTTTACTGGTTAATGCATTGAAAACATAATTGTTCATTTCTCATCAAAATGATATAGCACATCATTGTGTTTCTATAATCTTAGCTCTTTCTCAAAGTCATCATAAATAAACAGTAACTCACATCATCAAAATTCAAATTATAGCAACAACTATAATTAATTCTGTTAAGGTAAATGCTCTTTTTATATGATTCACTTTTATAATATAAGATTGTAAATTGATTTATAATAAAATACTTTTTTCTTTTTTAGTTGCAAGTAATATCTATGGAGAAATTATGCGAATAGTGATTGATTCGTTACAGTATTTGTAATTTCTTTTTTGTTCGAAGGCTGCGATAACTCTATGAATGTTTGAATATCAAAGTTGTAATCTTCATTATCCATATCAACTTTTTGGAAATGTAGAAGATAAAGTAAAACTAAAGCTGTCATTCTAACATCGTTTTTACAGTATTCTTGAATTTTTTTCAGAATTTTATTATCATTTCCAGTTTTTCGCTCTTTCCATAAACTTTCTACGTCGGCTCATGAGTCTAGAGTTTTTTTAACTCAAACGAGAGAATCAGAAACTTTGTTTAGTCACATTCTTTTTCCTGTGAGTTGAGTAAAGAAAACGTATAAATCTAGACTTTTTTCATTCAGAATTTCTACTTCTTTCTGAGTTAATCATGCGTTGTAAACACTTACCGGATTATCGAAATAAATTTGATTATATCAGATAATGTACCCATCAAAATTTATCATTTTTTGTACAAATTCTTCCAAATCCTCCCTCATTATACATGAATATGTCATTTTTCAGGGTTCAGATTCTTCGAGACTGAATCATAAATAGTATTCTGGAAAATTTGTTTCAGATACTTCTCAAGAGATTAAGGCTGTTTCAATATCGTAAACTAGATATGGTTTTCATAGTATATCATAAAATTTTCATTCTACAAATGCGTCCATAAGAATTTGTTCGATAGTTTTCTGTCAGATTTGTCTTTGTTTTTTTGAAATATAACGGATCATGAGACGGTTTAACTCCCCTTTTTCATTTGCGGGTACTTGAATCTGGATATTATCTACTTCGTCTGTGATGTGAATCCGGTTATCGATTAGCTGTATTGTTATCAATGGATTTCCTCTATCAAAAAACATCACTTCATTTCATTCACGAAACGCGATTTTGAAAAAATCGTTTACTCATTGGCATCTTTCCCTTTGAATAATTGTATGTAAGTGTGGAATGAGATTATTTTGAATTGTAGAGAGTTCTTCTAGAGTAAATTTCTTGTACATTCAGATTTATTATAATATGTGAAATATATTATAACTTGTAGAGAAAAAAATCTGAATTTCAAGTGATAGAAAATGTATATTTTAAATTTTAATGTTGTAAAAATGTTCTGAATTTTTTGACTTTTTTGTATGTGTGGAGTATAATAAATCGAATAATTTATTTTTCTAATACTATGCAGATGAAAAAATTAAAGGATTATTTCCCATACTTATTACTATTAATCTATATTGGATTATTGATTCGAAGTGGAATTAATCCAGTAGATAGATGAGTTTGGTATGCAGAGGAATGAACTGTATTACTAATCGTGCTTATATTAGTCTTTACGTTCAAGAAATTCAGATTTTCTAATTTAGCATATGTGATGATGTTTGCATGGATAGTAATCCATACTATCGGAGGACATTATACGTTCGAAAAAGTCCCATTTGATTGGTTTAATAATTTGTTTTGATTTGAAAGAAATATGTATGATAGAGTTGGTCATTTTATTGTATGATTTTATGCGTTTCCTATTATTGAACTTTTGGATAGAAAGAAGATGGTGAATAATAAAGTGATATTATATTTATTCTGATTTCTTTTTATGGTTTCGTTAGCTGGTCTTTATGAAATTTTTGAGTGGTGGTATGCTGTCTATTTTGATCCTGCTACTTGAGATGCAGTACTTGGAAGTCAGTGAGATGTTTGGGATGCACAGAAAGATATGTTGATGGATACGTGTGGAGCAATTTTTGCTATAATTGTGTATCGAATTAATCAAAAGTGTATAAATTTAAAGAGTAAGAAAAAATAAATTTTAATTTAAAGTTAAATAGCGGGAAGATTCTCCCGCTATTTTTTTGTGATAGTAATTAAACTGATGTTGAATGCTACTATTCCATGCTGTATTACTCCCAAGATAATATCTTGATTGAAAAGATGGAATAATGCGTTTGGAATCACTAGCACGTTGCCAGCTAATGCTGTGAAGAATACCCATTTTTGGGGTCTGTAAACATTTTTTTCTCGCAATTCGTTGAATTCTTTGTCAGGGAGATCTTTATGATCTCTAAATAAGATTTCTTCATTTTTATCTGAATATTTCATGATAAATAATGATGAAAACATCACAAGAACTCCTAAAATTCCAATAATTCCTGTAAAGACTTCCATAATTATTATTTTTTGTTATTGATATATTAAATATAACTATTTTTTATAAAAGTCAATATAGATATTACATATGATACTTTTTTAATTATGTTTATTTTGATTGAAAAAAAATCTGAAATTTTTACTATTAATTTGTTGTAAGATAATATTTATTTTTCAATTCATTACTTTGATGTATGTACCGCTACATTGACATAGTACATTCAGCTTTTTGGAGGCTTTAGGTCAGCCAAAAGATATAATTAAACGTGCGAAAGAATTATGATTTCCTGCAATCGCGATAACTGACTATAATGGTATGTTTTGAGTGCCATCATTTTTCTTAGCAGCAAAAGATTCAAAAAATCCTGAAGATGAAAATGATAAATGAGTGAAAGCAATATTTGGTTTAGAAATCTGATTTGTGATGGATTTGAAGTCGTCATGAGTTGGGAAGAGCATTTGAAATTTATGTTTACTAGCTGAAACGGATGAATGATATCATAATATGATGGAACTCATTGCTTATGCAAATCAAACTGGCTTTACTAACTGAACTCAGAAATTAGATTTGAATGCATTGAAAGAAAAGTCAGAATGAATTAGAATTTTTACTGGATGAGAGTTGAGCTGGATATCCAAAATGCTATCTGCATGAGAAAGTGAGGCTAAAATTAGAGAAATTTATGATATGTTGCGTGAAATATTTGGAGAAAAATGTTACCTGGAGATAACTGCTCAGGATGAGACTCTCCTACCTATCACGAAGAAAGTAAATAAGTTTATTTATGATTTAGCTAAACAAACAGATACAAAGCTGATTGTGAATAATGATTATCGTTATTTGAAGGAGAAGGATAAAGAAGCGCGAGAGATTGCGTTATCGATTAAGGATTGAACTAAAATGTATGATGCGAATCGTAGAAAACCGGCTGGAAAATATCATATTATGGATGGAGAAGAGATTAGAGAAATATGTATCAAGAATTGATATAAAGCTGAAGAAGTGGATGAATGGATGGCAAATAATTGAGCTATTGCGGAAGAATTGAATGCAAGTATGTTACTTAATCAGAAATTATTTCCAAAATATAAAACACCTGACCATATTCAGGCATACTATGATAAATATTGAGCAACTTCAATTGAATGTTAAGTCAGATTTTTCTTAATTAATTATACAAAATAAACGAATGAATATAAAAGAATATATATCTTCACAGTTGAATGATGAACAGACTTTAGCAGCTTTACATACGAATACTCCATCGTTGATTATTGCTGGAGCCGGTTCTGGTAAAACTAGAGTTTTGACATATAAAATTGCTTATTTGTGGTGGGGGCTAAAGACTCCCATTCAAAGAGTTTTGGCAGTGACTTTCACAAATAAAGCAGCAAATGAGATGAAAGAAAGATTGATAAAGATTTCGGAGGAGATTTGAAGTGAAGTGGATGAAGATGAAATCCCTCAGCCTTCGGTAGCTCCCTTTAAAAAGGGAGTACAAAATGAAGAACAAGAAGAACATGATGATATTATGGATTTTTTGGTAGCGATTGAAGCGGATAAACAGGAAAATGTAGGTAATCAATATCGCTTATTTCCATACCAGATGAAATGGATATGAACATTTCACTCAATTTTTCTAAAAATTCTGAAAGAAGATATAGATAAACTCTGAATGAAATATACCAAAGATTTTACGATATTGGATACAAACGATACGGCAAGTGTAGTAAAAGAAATATTAAAAAGACTGAATTTACAGGATGTTTTCAAACCAAACGAAGTAAAAGGAGTTATCTCGAAACTCAAGAATGACTGAATGATGCCTTCAGATTTTTTGAAGTGAGTTAATTCAAATTATGATGAGACTATGTGAAAGGTTTATGAAGAATATCAAAAAACTTTGGAGACTTCAAACTCATTAGATTTTGATGATTTATTATTACTCCCCTATTTACTGTTTAGAAAAGAATCTACTATTTTGCAGAAATGGCAAAATGCATTTGATTATATTTTGGTAGATGAGGCTCAGGATACCAACTGGATACAGTTTGAATTGATGAAAATGATGAGTGGATGATGAGCAAAAATGACTTTGATCTGAGATGATTTTCAGAGTATCTATGGATGGAGATGAGCTTTGATGGAGAATTTTTTGAATGTGAAAATGTACTGGCCTGATATTCAGATGTTCAAGTTACAGATAAATTATCGTTCTAAACCTCATATTGTGGAAGCTGGAAATGCTATTATCAAGAATAATGCTCGTCAATATGAAAAGAATATTAAACCGAATAGGTCATGAACTGAAAAGGATATGATTACGATTTTTTCACATAGTAGCGATGTTGATGAAGCAGCTAATACGATTGAACTCATTAAAAAGATGAAGAATACTTGAAAATTTAAGGAACGATGACAAGTAGCGATTCTTTATAGGACGAACTCTCAATCAAGTGTATTTGAAAGTCTATTTATTCAGGAATGAATTCCTTACAAGATTTGGTGAGCTTTTAAATTCTTTGAGAGAAAGGAAATTAAAGATGTATTAGCTTATTTGAGATTTTTCTTGAATGATAGAGATAATTTGGCATTAAAGAGAATTATAAATATTCCAAATAGAAAAATCTGAGCTACAACTTGGGAGAAAATTGAGGATTATGCATTAGCTCACGAAGAAGCGATTTACGATACTATCAAGAAATTACGAAAAGCTGAAATTTTACCTGATGAATTGAAACTTACTCCTCAGGCTATGACTGGAATCAAATCGTTTATTATTTCAATGGAAGAACTCAAAGAAGAATTAAATCTTGATAGTCCTTCAGATTTTATTGAATCTTTGGTTAAGAAAATCAATTATAAGGATTATTTAGTCAAGGAAGAATGATGAGAACCTCAGGCAGAAGAAAAATATGAGAATATTGGACAATTGATAAATATGGCGAGTAAATATATCGAAAAATGAGAGCCAACTCTGAGACAGTTTATGGAGGAAGTTTCGCTTTTGAGTGATATTACTGAGAATGAAAAGTGAGATATCGATGCTGTAAAATTGATGACAGTTCATTCTAGTAAATGATTGGAGTTTCCGTGTGTGTTTATAGTGTGATTGGAAGATGGAATTTTTCCACTTTCAAATGCAACTTTGGATCCAAAATTATTGGAAGAGGAAAGAAGGCTGATGTATGTGGCAGTTACGAGAGCAAAAGATGTTTTGTTTATGTCGTATGCACATTCTAGGATGACTTGGTGACAAGTGAAAAATAATCCACCAAGCAGATTTTTGGCAGAATTGCCTCAGAATTTGGTAAAGAGCTATGATTTGTCGTGATGACTAGGAAATGAAGTGACTAGTAATATTTCTGAATGAGATACAGTTAGGCATAAGTTATTTGGAGTTGGTTATGTGATGGAAGTTTGGAACAATATGGCAATAGTAAAATTTCAAAATCCAAAATTCTGACTTAGAAAAGTGGAGTTAAGATTTTTGGAGTTAAGTTAACAATTTTCTTATTTATTATGATTGCATTTATTTATGGTTAAATGAATTAATTTTTAATAGTATTATCAGTTTTCTGTGTTTTCAACAGCAATATTATATTTAAATTTATGAAAAGAAATAAGAACTTTCTGGTGTTATCGTTGTAAATCATCATCATAAAGATCATACTCATCATCATAAAGATTTAGGGAAATAATTATTTTCATCTTTGTATAAAGATATTTTTATAATTTCGTTTTGTCTTTCCTCACTTTTTTTAATAATGTATTGAATAGAAGAAAGGTTTAATGTGTTTGTTCAAAGTAATATTATTGTTTTTTTTGTATCTTTTAATTCTTTATTTACCCATTTTTTAAAATCAGATTCGTTTTTTGGAACTTGTTTTTTTGGTAGGAATCATCTGAATTTGATTTTATTTTTTAATTCTATATTATTCTCCAAATTCGTTATAATATGCTCGGCCATTTCTATTTCGTAATCATTTAAGTATGGATAACAAATAAATATTTGTTCAGTCATTTTTGTATTTATATTAATCTAAAAAGGCGACTTATCCTGCTAGTCGCCAAACTATACACTCTATACCACCAACGGATGATGAAAGAGACAGAATAAATCGCCTTTTCAATCCGTTAATGGTAAAACTACCTTAAAGGATGATATATGTGTATAATTTGGCTCTTTTAAGATATAAAAAATATTGTAGATTTCAAGTATTTCATTATAAGTAGTTGTTTACTAAATTTTGTATTATGAAGAAAAAAGTTTTAGTATGATTATCTGGATGAGTAGATTCGGCGGTAAGTGCTGCCCTACTTTTGCAGCAATGATATGAAGTGGTGGGATGATTTATGAAGAATTATGTAAGCGATAAGTGAAATTGTACAACCTTTAAAGATGCTGAAGAGGCTATCAAGGTGGCTAAATTTTTGAGAATAGAATTAGTGTCTTTTGATTTACAGAAAGAATACCAAGAAAGGATTATTGATTATATTTTTGAGTGATATTCAAAATGAATTACTCCTAATCCTGATGTTTTGTGTAATAACTTGATAAAGTTTGATGTATTTTTGAACAATGCTATGGAACAGTGATTTGATTATATTGCGACTGGTCATTATGCGAGAATTCTTCAACAACCCCTCAGTCCTTCGGACAGCTCCCCTAACAGGGAGCAAAATTTCTCCCCTGTGAGGGGGAGTGGCGAAGCCGAGGGGGTTAACACACAAGATTCTTCGGCTAAAGCCTCAGAATGACAGATACAATACCACCTTTTGCAATGAGTAGATTCATGGAAAGATCAGAGTTATTTTCTTTCTTGATTAAATCAATATCAACTGAGTAAGAGTATATTTCCATTATGAGAAATGACTAAGCAACAAGTGAGAGAAAAAGCAAAAGAAATCTGATTACCAAATGCAGAGAGGAAAGATAGTCAGGGTTTGTGTTTCATTTGAAATGTTCCTATTAGAACTTTTTTGATGCAAAAATTTCCAAAGAAAGAATGAGATATTTTAGATTTGAATTGAAAAAAAGTTTGAACTCACCAATGAGCATATTTTTATACAATTGGTCAGAAACAGTGACTGTGATTGAATTTTAAAGCTTATGTTTATCGTATAGATATAGAAAATAATATTCTCTATGTAACTGATAAAGATGCTGAAGAATTGAAAACTAAAACTTTGATAGCGAAGAATTGGCATTGGATTTGTCCTGATATTGAAAGTGAGATATTGAATTGAAGTAAAAACCTGAGCGGAAAGATTAGATATAGGCAAATTCCTGCTGTTGAATGTAGCTTGCAAAAAATGGAAAATGGAGATATGAAAGTTACTTTTGAAAATGATCAACGAGCTGTTGCTCCCGGTCAAGTTTTTGTAGCTTATGATTGAGATGAATGTCTTGGAAATGGAATGATTGCTTAAATAATAAAAAACTGGCCGTGAATTGGTCAGTTTTTTTGATTATCTTAGCTTACTATTTAAATAAATTTGCTAGTCGATTTTTTGGTGAAACTTC